>Ga0325410_1000285_pt1 | contig 50679 bp, 37 predicted proteins | sample PopdelMetagenome_16_FD_206182 | JGI IMG/M metagenome (GOLD analysis project Ga0325410, IMG submission 206182) | Populus deltoides microbial communities from Bellville, Georgia, United States - Xylem-PdIQD-R3 | ecosystem: Host-associated > Plants > Phyllosphere > Stem > Wood/Secondary xylem...
TTCTCTTGAGTTTTTTTTGTTACCTAGCTTAATTTCCAGATCTAGCTCTCTGTGGATATGACCTTGATCTTACCGAGTTAATTGCTACATCGCACACTCGTGCACTTGCGAGTTAAAACAAGCCGAATATAAAAAGTGGTCAAGCATATATCAAGTTTGATAGAAGTGTGGCACAAAGATAACTTGTACCTGGACACAAGCAATATTAGAAACGAAAACCCCCACCCAATGAATATTGATTTGCGAATGAGAAGTAAGAGGATGACACCACAAAGTCAATTGTTCTTTGATAAGTTATTTTTCAGTTCTTTATAGAACCAAGGAAGGGATATTATCCCACCAACACACAACAAGTGTGGCAAAAGAAGTTTATTGATCTGAAAATTATGTAACCTTTACATGTCTGGTTATGCATTTATTTATACTTACTCTAAACTGAAACAAACCCTAATGAATCAAGTTTGGACTGAAAAGGGTTAGAAGGAATGTGAATTTTCATGGCATAGGGAATTATGAAGATGTGGACAGGACTTGGACACCATGAAACTAAAAATTCCTTACTTTCAAGGTAAAAACGATCCCAGGGCTTATTTGGAGTGGGGGAAAAAGGTAGATTAAATTCTTTATTGTCATGGCTATTCTGAACAAAAGAAGGTGAAATTGGTGATAATTAAGTTTACAAAGTATGCATTGATTTGGTGGGACCAAATTGTAATCAGTAGGAGGAATGGGGAGGGACCTGTTCAGACTTGGGGGAAGATGAAAGTCTTAATGAGAAGACGATTTGTGCCAAACCACTATTAGAGAGACTTATATCTGAAGCTCCAAGGTCCAAAATCAAGGTTATAAGACAATAGATTAATATCACAAAGATATGGAGATAGCAATGATTCGGGCCAATATTGTTGAGGATAGAGAAACCACCATGGATAGATTTCTTAATGGGTTGAATCGGGACACTGTCAATGTTGTTGAGCTCCAGCACTATATCAGTTCAACCCACAAGGGTAGATCCATTAGGGTTACTTTTAATAACTATTTAAACACATGTAACCTAAATTTCGGCAGCTCTGATGATTCTTACTTCTGAATTTTTCAGTTTTAACGTGTGAGAGTGATTCTTGCATTCTTTAGTTCTTGAACAAACTGAATCTAACTTATCGAAGATTAACTAGCTTCGTGGCGTCATTCTTCTTAATCCAATAGTGTTAGTGCCTTGAGGCAGGTTTCCATTATGTCACACTCCTGTCAGACCTATTTTGGCTTTCCGAGATCAGATCTCAATCTTGATTGTGGGTTGCGCGACCACGTGATCACGATGTTCGCATCAACCACCCTTGTTAGTAAATTGAATTTGTGTACTGTTAAGTATGCTAAACCATATAGACTGCAATGGTTGAATGACAATAGTGAAGTGAAAGTGACTAAATAAGTTGTGGTTCATTTTTTATTGAGAAATATGTTGATGAAGTTCTGTGCGTGATGAGGATTCGCCCAACACCAAGCGTAAGCCAACAACCCATTGGAGGTGCCAATTGGGCCAATTACAAGAGCTAGGGCAAAGAAGTTTAAAGAAGCATTTAATGGGCACATATGGAGCAAGATGGACTTAGAGGGCTTGGGACATTTAAGAAGCATGAAGGACAACCTTTAATTCATCTAATTCAGGTCCAATTAGAGCTCAATTCGGGTGGAACAAGGGGCTAATGTGACCAGCCCCACACCAACCTTGTTAGGCTTGTTTTCTCTGAACGCTACAAGAATAGAAAGTCAGCAATTTATTTTCCTAATTAAGTCAGAAAGTTGGTCAGATCTTGTTTCTAAAGAGGGGAGGATTATTTAATGTTTTTCTTAACCTAGAAAGGAAAGTAATTAAATCAACAAATAAGGAAATTTGTTTCCTTATTTACCCAAGTTAAATAAGGAAATCTAAGCTAATCAAGGACATCAAAGAGGGCATAAACATAAATTTTCCAAATCAGATTTCTCTTAGTTTATTTGGTGACAAATCTGATTCTAGCATATCTAGGATGGTAATTTTTGGATTTTTATTATTTTTCTTAGTCTTTGGGTTATTAGTACTCATTTGGGTCAATTGTAAGTGGGCTTCATACAAGTCCACCTAAATGGGGTCCCTTATGGTTTCTTTAATTCTAGAGTCAGTATAAATAAAGGCGTAACCAAACATGTAAGGGTTACGCAAATCAAATTAGTAAAACTACTTATTTGCCACACTTATTGTGTGTTGGTGGGATAATCTCCCTTTTTTCATCTAAAGAACTGAAAACGACTTATCGAAGAACAACTGGCCTCATGGCATCATTCTTATACTTCTCGTTCGTGAATCAATATTCGTTAGGTGGGAGTTTTCCGTTTTCAATAGTGCTGGTGCCTAGGTACAAGCTATCTTTGTGTCACACTTCTATCAAACCTGATTTACTTGGCTTTTCCGAGAATTGATGTCTTTTGCATCTGGGTTGCGTGACCACATAATCATTATGTTCGCATCATTTGGTATCAGAGCTTGCCTTTATTAATCGGGTTATATCCTTCTGAAATTTTTGTTTCTTATTGTTTTCACAAAAATTCATTAGTGTCCAATAATTTGCGGTATATAAAAAAAACAAAATTGTTATTCCATTCAGTTACTGTCCAAAATATATCAGTAGTATTAAAAAAAGAACACAAAATCGTTGAAAAAGATGTTGATACGATTCAAGAAAGGTCAAATTCGAATTTTGATGTAAAAAGGGCATCTATCCAGATTTACAGCAACAGTCGTAATTCTCAATCCGACAGTTAGATCAGGCTGAATCCTTGAAGTATCTTTTTGGCTAAGCAAGCTGAATCGCAAAAAGGCTAAATGGGTGGAGTTTATGGAGTCATTTCCTTATGTCATAAAGTACAAGAAAAGGCAAGTTAATGTGGTTGCTGATGCTCTTTCTAGGAGGTTTGCACTGATCTCTATGTTGAATGCAAAGCTGATGGGTTTTGAACAAGTGAAGGAACAATATGCTAATGATTCCTACTTTGCTAATGTGGTTGTCGAATGTGCAAAGGGAGCTTGTGATGGGTTCTTTATGCATGAAGGTTACTTGTTCAAAATGGGCAGAATGTGTATTCCTTCAGGATCGTTACGGGAGTTGCTTGTGCGAGAGGCTCATGGTGGTGGTCTTAGTGGTCATTTTAGGGAGAAGAAGACTTATGAGCTGCTGAAAGAACATTTCTTTTGGCCTAGCATGTTACGGGATGTGCACAAGGTGATTGAGAGATGTGCTATTTGCAAGAAAGCTCTGGGTAAAGAGAATGCATAAGGACTGTATATGCCACTGCCTATTCCAGAGCAACCATGGATGAATGTTAGCATGGACTTTGTACTTGGGTTACCAAGAACACAGCGTGGAAAGGATTCAATAATGGTCGTGGTTGATCGATTCTCCAAAATGTCTCATTTCATTCCTTGCAACAAAACTGACAATGCAGTACATGTTGCTGATTTGTTCTTTCAAGAGATTGTTCGTTTGCATGGAGTTCCTAAAAGCATTGTCTCTGATCGTGATACAAAGTTCTTAAGCCACTTTTGGAAGACTCTTTGGAGGAAGCTTGGAACGAAGTTACTTTTCAGTACGACATGTCATCCACAAATTGATGGAAAAACTGAGGTAGTAAACCAAACTTTATCTTCTTTGTTACGAGCTGTTATACATAAGAATTTGAAGAGTTGGGATACTTGTTTGCCTATTGTGGAGTTTGCATATAATCGTAGTGTGCATGAGGCTACAAAATTTTCACCATTTGAGGTTGTGTATGGCTTTAATCCTTGTGTTCCCATTGATCTTGTTCATATTCCAATTGATGAGAGGACATCTATGGATGGAATTAGAAAGGCAGAATTGATGAAGAAACTACATGAGTAGGTTCGATTGCATATTGAGGAGAAAATGACAAAGTATGCTAAAAAAGCTAACAAGGGGCGGAAAATGGTTAGGTTTGAACCTGGAGATCTTGTTTGGATTCATATTAGCAAGGGCAGATTCCCAAGCAAACGTAAGTCCAAGTTGATGCCAAGAGTTGATGGTCCATTTCGGATTATAGAGAAGGTGAATGACAATGCGTATAAGGTAGATCTTCCTGGTGATTACAACGTATCAACTACTTTTAATGTGAAAGACTTGACTCCATACTTGGATGACGATGACGATTCTGATTTGAGGACAAATCATTTTCAACCCGGGGCTGATGATGTGCATCATGGGAATTATAATCCATCTTGTAAAGCTAAAACTAATATGCAAGAGGATTCAGATGGTCCAATGACAAGAGCGAGAGCGAAACAACTACAAAGGGCCTTGACGAGTCAAATTGGAATGATTGAAGCTGCGTCGGAGTTAAAAATTAGCAATCAATTTGAAATTGGTTCAAGGATGTTTATTTGCCTACAATTGGAACTTGGAGATGAGAAAAGCCCTTAATGGTTCTTTTGATGCTGGGCTACTTGAATTTGGGTTGATATGCAAATAAGTGAAGGAATTGATGCTGTTTATGGTCAGAACAGCAAATGAATTTGAACCCAAATTTGAAGTCATCCATTATATGTGAAAACAAGACTAATCTAGGTGGATTTCAAGTTCAGAACATGTTCTTTCTAGATTGTCCAACCATGATTGCATTGGACTTTTGTGTAAGAAGATATGGTTGTTTTAAATTTGGTCTGTTTATGTTAGAAAGGTCAAAAAACATGTGCTAGTTAATTTGTCTAGGTTAGTTTGTCAAAGTCTATTTTTTGGGCTTGACTTCTGCCATGTTGAATTTTTCCTAACTTTGGAGGGATGTTCCAGTTATAAATATAGTATCAGAATATGTAATAAAGGACTTTTGGCCAATATTTGAAACGTCATTCACAGAATTACGAGTTGTTCTTCCAAATTGATTTTGTGAAGAACCCTACCTGACTTATCACTCTTCAATCACAAAGAGTGTGGCGTCGAAATCCTAGATTGATCTTTGTGGCGTCCAGATCGACTTATCAAAGTATCATTCTAGTCTATCCCCCATCTTATTTACCTTAAAATCACTATAATCCAGCCTAAACACCAAAAGAAAGACAACACAACCAGACCCATCCTTCATCCATTTTCGTCAGATTCATTGTTACCGATTTTTCGAATCATTCACGGCACATCATCTGGTATCAGAGCATCAGTTGCGATCTAAGGCAGGAGAAAAAAAAATAGAAGAAAGGCTTGCTGGAATTAAGGTTGATAAACTTAATTATGGCTGGAGATAAAGAAGATTTGCCAAGAGGGTTAAGTTTGGAACAGGCACAGGTTATGGGCTTACAACGATCTCATGCTGAGATTCGGGATGAAATGACTGGAATTCGTGAACAGTTGAATACCCTTATGCAAATGATGCAAAGAAATAATTTGCAACCCCAACAGAGGCAAGCACTTAGGGTACCACGAAATGATATTATAGAAGCTGACGAAGATCCAAATGGGGATGATGAGGCCGACGATAGGGGCAGACCAAGAAGGCAGAATTATAATCCTCCTAATGGTCTCAAACTTAAGATTCCACCGTTTAGAGGAAGTAGTTCACCCGAGGAATACTTGGAGTGGATTCAGAAGGTTGAAAAGGTGTTTGAATGGTATGAATATTCTGAAGAAAGGAAGTGCAAGGTGGCAGCACTTGAGTTTACGGATTATGCTCTTTTATGGTGGGAAAACTTAAAGATTCAGAGGAGAAGGGATGGAGAAGAGGAGATTACAACGTGGGCAACTATGAAAAGAGTGATGAAGAAGAGATTTGTTCCTAATTACTATAAACAAGAGCTATACATCAGACTTCAGACTTTGCGACAAGGATCTTTGAGCGTGGAAGAGTATGTGAAAGAGTTTGAGTTGCTGCTGATTCGATGTGAATTGGTGGAACCCCAAGAGCAAACAATAGCTAGATTTCTTGGAGGGTTGAGGAAGGATATAGCTAATGTTGTTGAACTATAGCCGTACATCTTCCTTGAGGAAGTTATAAGGCTTGCAACTCGAGTAGAGAGGCCTAAAAGCCTAGCCTATTTGTTTTATTTAATGCATTTTTAGCCCTTTAAACTTAAAAAAATCATGTCATCTTTTTTTATTTAAAGGTCTATTTTTGTTATTTGACTTAAACAAAAAACTCTCTTTATATTATTTGCCTTAAAAACATTGGCCTATATTTCTTCGTTTAGTCCCACGTGCCTAATTATCATATAATTAAATTAAAGATAATCTCAAATATAAAAATTTATTAAATCTAGTGAGGTGCATGATCTGGATCGTGAGTTTAACGAGTTATCTAGGGTTCATTTGAGTTTTTTTTAAATTGAATATTTTTATTTTCAATTTTGTCTTTTAATATTAGGTTGATTGGAAATTGTGCATCATAATTTATTTTGATTTTATTTTTATGTGATTATCATAGTTTCATAACTCAAGTCATAAGTTTGGGTTGTTAACCTGGATTGACCCAGGTCGATCCAATATATTATCATCCAATATGCAACAAATTTTAAATTCATGATTAAATTTTTTTCTCTCCTAGAAAACATGTTAGCAATACCTAAATTTGTTTTACATTTAAGAAAAAACAGATTGATCCACAGTGCAGTGTGAACTAGTGGTCTAGCATTCACTAAGTAGTGTTTTGTAAAGAGACATGATAAAAAGGTAAGAATTGTGAAGTGATGAATGTTTGAGAGCACATTAGCTTCTGTTTTTTGGTGCTTTTCAAAAGTATGTATAACTTGAAAATGCATCAAAAAAAAATTTCAGTGCCTTTAGATAGTTTTAATGTGTTGATGTCATGCACTACCATATCAAGCATATCTAAAAACAATAGGATATTAGACGACGAGGAGCAAGAGTGATTTGTGTTTTGTTTGGTATAGAAGACATTAAAAAATTGTCTTCATCTTTGCTTAGTTCCACGAGACAAGATAAAAAAAGAAAGAAGATAAATTACTTCTTTCTTTGCCTTTGCAATATATTGTCATGTACATGTTTTGGAATACATTTTAAAGATATTTCATGTATTTCACTATCTTTTTAGATTATTTAATGATCATATTTTTTTATAGAAAAAAATATAGTTTAAATTCTCCATCCATACTAATTATTTTCACCAAGATGACTTTTTAGATGAAAATTAAAAATTGCTAATTTGGATACTTACCAAAAAGTTACATAAACACATTAACTAATTTAATAAAATGTTAAGTCTACATTTTAACTAAAAAATATGTCACATATTAACTCTTAAATTAAAAAAAATAAAACAATTCATAAAAAAATCTAATATATTTTATTATATGTATAAGATAAAGAAGATGAATTAAAATGATTAGAAAATCATTAAAACAAAACTAAAAAATAATAATATAAAAAACAAACTTGGGCTTAGAGCTGAGCATAGGCATGTTTTAGCAGCTTTCACATACCTAGGATCAAGTCTAGGTCTGTTTATTTTTTAAAAATGAAATCACACATGAATGGTAAATCTTTTGAATAGGTGACATGTTGTTCTTGTATCATCACTATCTTTTTGTTGGAATCTAGACAATCTCGTTGAATTCTAGCAAACTACTAAAGACAATCTTAAAATTAGTAATTTTCTTTTCATTTAAAAACACACACACATCTAAACAATTCTTTAAACCTTTTAAACACAAATTTAAATAATTTATAAACAATCAATTGATGTGAAATCATATTTAAAGTTTTTATGTATAGAAATTCAAATCATCATATGATAAAATTGTTTAATTTTGATACTTGTATAAGATAAATAATATGAACGAAAATTATTATGAAATCATTAAAAAAACAACAACAAAAAAAAAAACCTCTGCATGGATGACATGTTGTCTGTGTACCATCCGTAGCTTTTCACTAGAATTTGGACAATCTCGTCGAATCCTTGCAAATCGCTAAAGACAATCTTAAAATTTGTAAATTTTTTTTGTTTTTTTATTAAACACACACACACACATCTAAACAATTATTTAAACCTCTTAAACACAAATTTAAGCTAAAAAGCCATTTATAAACAAACAATCCATCTAAAAATTGTATTTAAAGTTTTTAGAGATAAAGATTCAAATCATTATATCTCTCGATATTGAAGATGATGAAATTGTTCAATTTTGATATTTATACATTCATCATCATAAAGACTTCAATTTGATGGTTTTGGTGTCGGTGTTAAGGCTGAAATACTTTTACAAAAAAATCTCTCTCATCTCTTTTTTTTTTTTAATTTTTTGTTTTTTTTTACTTTTATGTTTTTGACTTTTTTTAATCAGATCCCATACAAATCAACGAATATAATTAATAAGTGAAAGACATGACTTGGAATTTTGAGAAGTCTATGAGTACAAAAGAGAATTCATAGAGGTATAGAAAATTGCTCCGAAAATAGAGACAAATGAGTTCTTTTTTTGGAGAAATTGGGCAATTAGCATAGAAATTAAAAGGAAATGATGAATTAACACTGTAATAAAAAGTTTTGGTGAAATAGCAAACACTGCAGTTCTGAACTGCGATAATTAATTGATGTCGTGTTTCAGAATTGTGACATTAATTAAGTATCGCAGTTCTGAACCACGACATCAATAAAATTTCAATAGTCATCCTAGCCATTCCAAGAAAATTACAGAAAAAAAATCTCTCGTGCATCTAAATTTATCAAAAAATGGTTCTTATGAGATTTATTATTTAGTTTGTTAATCTTATATTTAATGTTAAATTAAAGATCAATAAATAAAACCCAATGTTTAACATAGATGAATTCTAAAAAGATTTGATTACTTACGATATTTTGAATTTGTTGAGCATGTTGCTAATATTGCATGTATGTAGGTGGAGGGATATGCTCGAGATTTGGTGTAATGACCTAACATGAGATTCTCATTAACCAAATCAATTACTCTTCCTCTATAATCACAGAATGCATATATGTAAATATCTCATTTCACTGTGCATCTCTCAATGTAATACATAAGCTCAATGACGGCTTAACCAATCATAATCATCATTTTCACCCTAATGATTTATGGTGTGCAACGTATCACTCGTATCGATATCAAATGAAATGTGTTGTCTGTAATTGAACTATCATATTACCCGATCTAGGTAAATTAGCTCAACCATCTTAAAAAATATCAACAAGACTACTAATGACTATATGTCAATCATATTATTGCAAATAGCTAGAGCAACTGCCAATATTTAATCCAAATAAGGCATTCACATGACCTGTAAAAGATAAGTTTCTTAAATATTATATAGCAATAGTTCGGAGAAGTTAAGTTTTTTCTTTAAGAAATGGTTCGAAAAATACCTAGATATCATGTTGCCTATATAGATCACTCTGATAAAATGACAACACATGTGTTGTATTATTTTCAAATACTCTACTAGCACACACCACTTAGCATTACAACTATGTCAATTTAGTTGAATTTTTAAAGTTACAATTAGACAATACAAATGCATATAATTGCAAACTAACATTACAATACATGTATCTTGGTGGGAACCGAAGTGTAACCCCAATAGTCTGGACAATCATAAGTGGTAATCTGGGCATTTAGGGTCAACCCACATAAAAATGCTCCCAAAACCATAACTATTATTAAATTAAAAATAAGTTGTTTATTTATTGTCAACAACAAACATTTAAAATGTATAAGTATTTTAAATTCTTCAATTTATACATGTAAAAGTAGCAAATATCCTCCAACTTGTTTGACCATCTTCATGCATGCAAGACATAGATATCTGTATAGGCATGCCATAACAACAATCCTGAGCTATATATGGGGATGACATCAAAATCATCCAGAAAACATCAAATAAATCAAAGGCACATTCTCCTTATGAGACTTGTGAAATAGATGCAGTATATATGCTCTGGAATACATACATAACACATTAAAATTATCATACTAATTCACGTATTAACAAATAATCATAACATTCAAATCATAATTTAATGGATACCTCCACAAGACCTCATCGTTAGCATCATCTGGTGATGTGGTAAATATCTCCTCAATCCATTTAAGACGTACAATACCCTCTTTAATTCAAAAGGAGGGGATGCAATCCAAATGCACATTCGCATAACGCAATCCAATTATGCACACTAGTAGATGTGACTACATGTCCATCAATACAAAGTCCAAGAAAAATTATCACATCTCGTAGTGTCAGTGTCATCTTTCATGCCTAAGATGGAATGTGTGTGTCTCATATATTCATCGCTCAATTAATGCATGGATCAAACTGTGGTCAAGGTTGATGTGCTCTAGACAACTAATATATAAAAAAACTAATCTAGAACACATATGGTTGAACCCGCTCATATAATTTCATCCACTTTGGTGTCCGACAATAAATCATAGTCTTATCTTACATAACAATTTAAAATACAATTATATATATATATATATATAAAATACCCTCAATGTTATGTAATGAAAATATTTATTAGAATTAAATGTTCTTATAATCCCAATGAAATGTTCTCTGATCAATGTTTATTCTACAACAGCAGGGCAAAAGTGTTTGTGGGTCTAGAGGCCATGTTTTGTGACTTAAGCTCTCCAGGAATTTCATTGACATGCTCTGTAAGAATTTCATTGTCATGCTCTTCGGGAATGTCATCATCATGCTCTTTAGAAATGTCATTATCATAATGTAGTCATTCAACATGAGAAGAAAATCTGCCACCTTGTGTGCATAATATCATAATATATTTTAACAAATATTTGTTTTGTCATACATACGTTGTCAATTAGAACATGTTTTTCTATTATAGCTTGTTTCATTACATGTCACACCTATAATGTATATGATCCTCTCTTACATCCATCTTGTTGTGCAAATAAGTAGATATTTAACGACCACACCCAAGTTCCCATCTAGATGAGTTTGTTTTAAATAGAGGTCTAGTGTAATCACTCCATTCTAACTCATTTGGTAATGGATGAAATGACATGTCATATGCTGATCTATAGCTATGAATGATTTAATGATCATCAAGAAATTATAAAAAGTCTAAGTGATTCTCAACACAACATGTAAGAACATGTGAATATAGATGTTAGAATGTTTATCATTTACCACATGTGCATATTCTATAATTCAAATAGAGGTGTTGGCATGGAAAAACTATTGCTTGAAGTTGAATAACATCGCAATATGACCTCTTTATCTTTTTTTTTTTTGTCAATTCAACCTAAATTGATGGGGCCAAATTATTCCACGTTGAATAAAATCATTTGCTTCACGTCTCCACTTAAATCAATAACTATTACGCTTGTAAAATGTTATTTGCACTAAAGCTGAAACATGCATTGTACAAGCACTTTTAAGAACATGATTAAATGATTCTGAAATATTTGTCATATTACCATACTGGTAACGCCATTGTAACATAATGCTCATTTTACTTTTGGTTCTTGTTCAAGTCATTCTTGATATGCTGGAACCAAGTTACACATTCTTTCTTACCACAAATCAAATTTACGCCTTAAAGGTTCATAACATATCCCCATCAAATGTTTTTTTTTTGTATATGGGTCTTTGAATTTATAATTGGAGTTGCTAACATAATGTTGGGCACAACACTGATGGTATCCTATGGGTTCATGTCTATATGTCTATATAATATTATGCATATACTTGTTTTATCACTAGTAACGTATCTCTACAAGCAAAGCTAATGGGAATGTCCAATTATTTGCATCAAAAGAAATTGCAATCAATAACATCTCATCATATCGCTCATACAAATATGTACCATCAATTTTGATAAGTGGTCTACAATACTTGAAACCTTTAATACATGCTTCAAATGACCAAAAAACCTCTCTCTAAAACCACTATACTATCATTAAAATTTTCTTTATGCATCTAATCAATAATTGTTTCAGGATTTAATTCTTTGATTGCCATAAACTTGACAATTTTTCATTAAGATTTTCTTTATGCATCTAATAAATAATTGTTTCAGGATTTAATTCTTTGATTGCCACAAACTTGGCAATTTTTCAAAAGATGCTCAAGCACCTTTTATGTTTCAACCCATGTTTTATGTTTCAACCCATGTTTTATAATATGATATTTTGTACTTGTAATGAAGTTTTATTTCATCTTATATGTTTTCAACCCATGTTTTATAATTTTTGAATATTTTAACGGCAAAATAAACAAGTGATTAGAGGGGTTTTCAAAGAGATAAAAGCCGAGAATTTTGGTTTTGAGAGAGATAAAGCTATCATGTCTGATGTGTTCTTTAGTATGAAAAAGGTCTAAATTTCACGACATGAAGCACGATATGTTAAGTTATCGTGTTTCTAAAGCATGAAATGTTTAACGTTAAGTTATCACAACATTTTGCATATGGAAATCGAGTAAATAAGAAGCCATTTTTTAAAACAAAATCACAATATATTTGACTAAGCACGGAACTAAACAACCAAACAAAAACCGCTAAACTAGAGAACAGCATTCGAAAGGAAACAATTCCTGCACAACTCGCCAACATTAGTATGCACTACGATGAATCAATCAACAACGCAAAATGTGTCATTTAAACAGTTTGATCCCATCCGTCCATGTGAATACCGTCTTAAGCTGGATCCAACAAACCGTACAAATGATCCTACATCAATCCCTAAATACTCTAAACCTAGCCCAACCAGTCAAGGCAGTAAAGCCAGCAGCCTAACCCCCACACCAAGCCACCTTCATGATCCAACTGGTTCGAAACAAGAAAACTTTGGGGAATCAAGGGGAAAATGTTGCATCTGCTCATATCCGATGCCCACATCAACTCCCTGAGTTATATTTCATAAAGTTAGCTTTTGCTGCAAAAATTGCGTTCTATGAATCTAACATCTCATCTTGTATTTCATTAGGGGCAATAAGCCCTGGAATGGAAAGCATTCTTTGTCGCTCTCTTTCCCTCTGAGCAGCAGCCTCTTCAGCGTAGAGATCTTTATTATCCTGTACAAAAAACCAAGCATTCAGTTTGCACTTGCTATCTCAACCATAGTGGTGAGAAATTGATGGGGATGGGTAATGTTTTTACCCATTTATTTTTTAACTAAATTGTTTAATCTATTTTTTACCCATTTTATTATTTGACTTGTAGGGACTTTAATTGCAAAATAATAATAATAATAATATCATTCATTCAAGGACGAAAGTGTATTTGCTATGAAGCAGGTAGAAGAAAAAAAACTACCAAAGGATTAATTTATGAGAAAAACATTTTATTTTGGAACTAAAAAAAATCTCAGAAACTAGGATGGATGTCTGCAAAAAGTTCCTTTTTTCTTAAAAAAAAAAAGGGGATTCTATGGATAACCCTTATCCAACCCATTAGCTTTTGCCACCCCTAAAAAACCATATAATTGTGGACGTCCAGAAGGTCTGTAAAAGACAAGTGTGACCTTCACTTGTGTGCCCACAAGTATTTAGCATCTTTTATACCATTCACTAATTTGTGGGAACGAGGAAGAAAGGAGACAGTTTAAGTAAATGGTTGGCAATTCAAAGAGCTACCTGAGCGGAGAATTCCTTTGATTGCACGAGAAAGTCTCGGATGTGATTCTTAAATGCAGACAGGTCGTTTCTTGACTCAAATAGTCCATTAACAAATTGAGTGACCTGAAAGTGTCTTCATATTAGTGATATCCAATAGATGGCTTTGGAATAAAGACCATAATAAAGTAACAGAAAAAAATATAAATAAATGATCTCACCTCTGATGCAGTCATGTTTGGGAATGATGTACCCAGAAGTTTAATGGTATACTCACGAACAAACATAGCATTATTTGGGTATGAATAAGAGATTGTTGCAGCATCCCACAGAGGCTCTGTCAAAGCACCACTCTCGACCTGAAAGGTGGCATCCTCATTAACCATAGTTGGTCATGCCTCAAACTAGGAAAAGATAAGAGCAAGGCACATACCAAGCAAAACAAGTGTTGCAGCACCAAGACATGCAACTTAAAACCAGGTTTGTGAAATGTATCTGTCAAGACAGCAAATATTTCCTGCTCAATTGTCAAAAAGTATGACCTGTAGAACTGATTACAGAACTCGGAAGCCTGTCAAATTACACAGAAGAGTAAACAAAGCATCCCACACAGCATGATATTGATAAAACAAGAATGCAGGGGGGAAATGCACCTGAAAGTTCTTCAGCATCTCCACCAATAGGTTTAGACCAGTCTCAGCTATGTTCCTCTCAGTATGACGGAATGCCCATATGATTGAATCCATCACTAGCTTCAGTTGCTGATATTGAATAACATGAAACAAAAGATTTCGATTCAATGGAAGCTTTATAATTGACAATTTTAAAATAATAATATTTTTAAAAAATAGCATTTATCCCAAGGTGTAAAAAGGTTGCTCCTCAAGCTTAGCCTTTTCTGACTAATATAATCGAACTTAGCGGTCCATTCCTTCAATTTTTTCCACTTTTCTAACGTATTTTAATCAAAGAAAACTGTACTCTTCTAAGATCACATAGCAAAACCAATCTAATGAATCATTGCAAGTAGAACCGAGCAACACATTAGGATTGATAGAAGAAACAAAATAACTTCAAACACAAACCTCACTTGACAAACGAATCAAGGCAGGGAAACAATGTGTAGCAATGGCACGGAGTAATGAGAAGAACTTAAGGCGATGTTCTGGATAATCTTCAAAATTTTTGGTTATCATCTGCAGCACAGAACTACTCATCTCAGCTGCACAACTTCTAATACACAGTTAAAAAAAAATTTCAGCCTTGATCTTATACGCTCATATATATATTGATCTTCAATGGCATATGCTATGCTATGCTATGCAATATTTAACACCAACATGAACCAATGCACCTTTTCTGGCCAGATATCAAGAGTGGGAGATAATTTGTGCAGAAGTGCTAAGATGTGCAAGATAGCATTCCTATAAGCAATATTTGATGATAGCATGGCATCCTCCTAAGATATAAGCATAGCGTAGGCATAACTAATCTCCAAAAAGAAAAAACAGAAAAAAAAAGCATCATGTGAGAATTTTGCCACTAACTGGAAGTGGATTATACAATGACAGGGTCTGAACTCCTAACCAAATATCAGTGTAATGTTGCTCTACTGACTTTCCAATGGATATATATATATACACACACACAATCTTATTGAATCGATGCTCTTACATTTGGGAAGGGGATTGATTCAGAACATGTATGATTCTCCGGGGAATGAGCTTCACCACGATGTAGCCACTCAATGAGTGATGGACAGGATTGGTTATTCTCCGAAAGAGAGATAGGAGCTCAGATCGGAAGGCTAATAAGGAAAAGATTTCCTAGTGCATAAGGAAGCTAAAAGAGCAAATCATAAATAGAAGAGAAAATTGTTGGATAGACTGATACTATACAAGGATCTATTAGTTTTGGATGCTTTTAAACAACTATTGAAACACAATAAGCGCACACTCTAGAATTTTGCATTCCATGCACACACAATAGTCTACCGGTTTCATTGTTCCATCAACTGCATTATTTCTGTCCATTTCACAAATTCCTTTTAAACATTAAGACAGAGTTGCAGAAAATCAGTCCTCAACTGCTGTTGCAAGATGTAATGAAATGAAAGATGATGCATTGACAGAAAATTTCAACATATAGAAGCCACATAAACATGCACAAAGATTTACAGTCCTCGTACTTACCTCCAACGTACACTGGAAAACAGCTTCAAATATTCTAGGTACATCTTCTATCATTGCAGCTTTGTACCTTTGTCCAGAAAAGGAAAACATCAGAAAGAGATATCTGACAGCAAGAAACTAACAGGGAACAGAGCATTTTGCAGTGCTCTATATTGCCTCCAAGCTGCCAGCACAGCAGAGAGTGTGAAGATCTAAGACTGATGCAGCAGCAGCAAAGCCTCAATCCCAAATTAGTTGGGTTTGGCTCAGACTCATAAGTAAAAAATATAAAACTAGCAATGCCTTAAAGAGCAGCGATGTTTAACAGCATATAACACAGATGCAAGTCTGCAACAAAGGCAACTCTTACTCTATCCATTTGGTCAAGTATAAATGCATGTGCATTTGCAATTTCACAAATAGAGAATCTAACTGTCACCTTCCACCAATGACACTACCGACTAGATGTTTGAGATCAACATTTAGTTAAGTTGATATTAATTAGTCCAACCCTCACACTATCTTTCAACCCATCTACTCATCCAATTAAATTAACAAGAACCACAGGAGCTAGCAGTAAGAAAATTCTCTTGAAGATGAATAAAATCTATCGTGCTACAAGGAGCAGAATGTTCAGATGTAAACACTAAGATTCAAGAACTACTGATCTGATCTTACACCAAATCATTACATTGCAAGCAAAGAATACTAAGAAAGTGCAACATACTTGTTTATAATTGTTGCAAAAAGTGACAAAACTTCTGATTCTCTAGCATCAGGCAAATTCCTAGCATAATCACCAAGAACAGGATCCATCATTGGGGGCACGAACTGCTTCCCAATTTGTGTCTGGTCTTCGGCCTTGTCCAAAAATGTCTCAATGAGCTTAAGTGTCTCCCTCTTAACAGATCTGTTTGGTAGCACATTAAAAACCAAATAAATTTTAAATGTCCATTACATCTGAAACAAAACCCAAACGATGACTCACCGCAAAAGTTTCACATAAGATGTTTTAGATGCATAAGGCCCTCCTTCTGCAATACTGCTTGATATAAGCTCACTATACATTCTGCCAATAAAATTTGAAATCAAGAGAAATGAATTAGCTAATAAGAGCAAGCAAAATATCTCTGGCAAGCTCAAAGCTGTTTCTAAAATAGCATTCAAGAAAACAGTGAAAAGCACACCTGTATACGTTAAGCATGTCCAAAAAGATAAGAGAAATTTGGGATAAAAAGTATGTCCCAAGGGCACTTGCAACACTTGTATTGGTCTGCAAACCAACAATGAGTTGAGTCAATGGCATTAGATCATGACATAGCAATAAAATTAACAAGTGAGACACCTAACAAGATCATTTAAGACAGTAGAAAATTAACCTAGGGATGGCAATTTCACCCAACCCACTACGTATTTGGCGTCACAAGGTTACCTGGTTAGGTTGGGTTTTTAACAAGTTTGACCAGAGCCAAAGAAAGCCAAGTGAAAACCCAACCCAGTTTCACCTAGGCATGATATGTGATATCTTCTTATCATATACATGATTTCTCAAGACAAGAGATCTTCCATGATTCATATATCCATATGACCATACTAATTCATATAGATCATTGGTGATGTTTAATGACATAATTATGTATTTTCAAATCACATCTACTATTAATATTTTAAATGTGACTTCGAAAAATTGAGCATGTAAGATTTTTCAGACTAATTTATAAAGATGTGATTAGGTAGTGTTAAATAAAATTTCAAGAGTGAAAAATGTACTTTAAGAATTAAAAAAATCAAAGTCGGGTATCCAATCGGTATACAACTAATTATCATAATTATTAAACCCAACCCGGGGTCGACCTCAAAAACAAAAGGATTAAAACAATGTTGTTTTGACCAAAACAATTCACAGGTTGAAGGCCTGGTTTTGACTATGTCAGGGGTCAACCTGGGTTTTTGACTAGGTCAGCTGGTTTTTTTCTTCAACCTGGACTAGTTTAGGCCCCGGGTTGGCCAAGTCCCAGGTCGACTTGTCAAGCTGATTTGGGTTTTATAACTATGCTAATTATATAAAGTCATTCACCCAAAATGACCAAATGTACATCGAGGGTGGGTGATGATTATGGGTACACCATGTCGAGGGCAAGTACATAAAAAACCCACCCCAATTTGACCTGTCCCATCCCTAAATTTCAACCTTGTTTTAAAACAATGGGTAGTAAAAGCCTACATTGAGAAGGTAATTGCAAGTACATCAAGTTACCAAACTATGACTAAAGGAGAATCACCAAGGTCATTTAAAACAATATCCTTTGTCAAATCCCTTACAAACACAATTTGGATCCTCATAGTGAATAATAAAAAAAAAAAAAAAAGCCATACCTGCATTATATTAAGGACAGTTCTGATCACATCTTGATCCTTTAGAAAATCTACACTTTGACGTGCCTGCCCGATAATTTCAGCCCATTTCTGGAAAACAATGCAATCTTATTAGCCTCTTAGCTCTTACAAACAAGAATAAAAATACTAAAATGAAACTGATCCTGAATAGCTCTCACGGTTGGCAAGTAAACTGAAGCAATACTCCTATCTGACAGTTTCCAGGCATCCATTTTGTTCGGTCCTAAAATATGTCTGGTAAAGGAATCTATTCTCCAACAAAAACCATCACTTCAAAATACTTACAAATCGAACATAATGATTTCTCATAAAAAAGGGAGCAGTTTTCAAACTGTCAGATGGTAATTGATCTTCGAAAAAATCATATGCCAATTTAATTTGATTTGATTATTTAAATGTTTGTCAAATACTGGCTTGGATTTGGAGATTTTTGTGGCAAGATTTTAAATGGAAAAGAATTGCAATCAAACTAAGTAAACACAGGAAAAAAAGTTGGATTGTAACTGAACAAGGAACTTTCATATTTTAGTGAGGGGTTCATTAATGTATATATAGGGCCCATCATTATTCGTTACATGGTGAAAATATAGAAAAACATTGAGACCTTTTTTTCTATATAAAATTATACCTTAAGCTATTTTTATCCTGTGTAGATTTCTTTCACAGAATTGAAGAGGGGGGGGGGGGGCGCTCAAACAAACCTGGTTAGGAAGATCCATCAACCTCTGCAGGTATTCATCTCTCTTCTGTGGATCAGATTCTGCTTGAATCATATGGCCAACCTGGTGAAAAAAGAACAAAAGCAAAGGTCACAAACTTCACACATTTGTAGTGTCAATATGTTAGTCCTCAAAACGTATAGATGCATACAGATTCATAAAATGTATGAATCTGATGTGGCTCAAGATCAGCAACAGTCGTTGGTAGGCCTGCTAGAAGTTCAGATACAAACGGCTCACTTTCTCCAACCTGAAAACCAGAGAAGCAGCTTATCAATGAATTTTTGATGCATTGCAATTACAACCCAAAGGCAAAGTGCCAGTGGAAAAATAGAAGTCACCTGTACAATAACAAATTTCCGCTTGCATTTCTGTACAATTTTCAAGAATGTGTCACAGGCCATGTCCTGGAAAATTTCGAGATGCAAGTTACAGTGAAGCTATACAAGAAAATATAACAAATGCAACACCACACTATAACACATAATTGCTAGTCCTCCAATCACTCAAAGGGGTTTATGTAAAACTGATACATGTGACACAAAAATGATAAGATAGTCTACAGTATATGTAGCCTGTCTAGACAATAGTATATAGATTATAGAGAAAACAAAATCACCTGCACTCCAGGATGAGTTTCATGCATAAATTCAAACAATTTATTGACAACAGTTTTCAAGAACTTCCAGTGAGCTCTGAGAAATCTTGGGTACTGACCAACAACATACCTGCAATCAGAGCCAGTAAGTTTGAAACAAACAGATATGAAATTTGTGTACTTATACAACCACATCCCTGACAAATTTACTTTATGCTTCTACAGCTACCAATCTCAGTGGGTACAACCCTTGTCAAGGAACAAGCGTGTAGTCAAATTGAAATACAGTCCGTAGAAAAGTTCTACCTGTCTCTCTCCCTATTTTTTTCTTTTTTAAAAAAAATTGTGTGCTGGAGAAACATCAGAAAGTGGTGATAACTATGAGGTACAAAAAGAATTGAAGACGTATAACTCCATGAAAGAAGCTCTCGAACACCTTCTGCAATCATAAATTCTTACATGATGTTACTTGCAATAACAGCTTTGTTATCTTTCCCTTTCGTGATTTCACATAAATTCAGTAGATCACGAATGACCATCACTAGAAATCTGTTTTCCTGCAACAGAACAAAGATGGTCAAAAGTGTTAATGCATTATTGAAGAACATACGATCATTGCAACAAACAAGTAAGCATTAGCCAATTAAGAAATCTTCAAAATCTGAAATGTATGGGTTATATAACAATACATCATTAAAGGATTGTGCTCGACCAATTGTCATTGAATTGTTAGGAAGTAAACCAAAAATAATATCAAACAGGAAGTGGCAACAGGGAGAAAAGGTATGAAACAGTTGCAAAAAACAAAGCAGAGATTAAAAAGATTTGACAACCAGGATGAAACTACAATCTTAGAAAAGCAAAAAGACAATCACCAGCAAGCTTACTAGTACTAAACTAAAATTAGAACAGGTGATGTGACATGCTAACAAGTGTTGTCATAAATTGCAACTGTTTAATATATGGGCATGGAACACACTCTTTCATATATATGAGATCCCAAAACATTAGGCAATGAACAACAAACAATTCGTATCCATGGAAGAAATTAAGAGGTCATGAAATGATTTATAATGAAGGATCCTACAATATGGCAAGACAATGAGAACACAATTTTTTCTTTTGAATCATGAGAACAAAATTCACGGACATTTCACTGGTATATCATCATCAAGGAGTTATAAGCAAATAAGAAACTAGAATTCCATCACTTCTATATTAGGTCCAGGTTAAAAACAATGTGTCATGCTACAAAAAATTTCCATTTGTACACGCTACAAAATTTCATACAAAAACTTAAGTGTCTTGAAGGCATTATGCAACTACAAAAGGATCCAAGTGTAAATTGATAAACTTTCCTATTTCCAGTAAGGATATTTCAACAAGTTAAGCCTCCATTGATCCAGAAAAGGCAGTTACCTGTTCTTCCATCATGGAACCAGATATGGATCCAATTGCCCAGCATAAAGTGTTCAAATTGTTCCAATTCCAATCTTCACCACTCAGTTGTTTACTTAATTTCTTCAGCATCTGTGTGGCACCAAAAAGGGAAGACAGCAACATCTATATTAAGATACCACACTTCATCGTATAGAAGAGAAGCAAATAAAAAACCAATATACATTCACTAAAGATATGCTTGTTCTTTCATCTGATACCTTAATGTACTATATTCACTATACTCGTTTTTTCATCTGAATATCTTGATGTACTTCACAAAAGAGAGGTTAAGAAGTAAACAATTCATTTATTAATCACACATTATGAATCTAAAGCTTTAAACTAAAAAGAAAATAGCTGAAAGATGCATGGACAGTATTCCTAAAATAAATTCCACAGTCAATGAGTTCAGTGACAAGCTCTTACCTGCTTTTCAGTATCCTCGTGATCAAGATGTGACAAATAGATTAGTGTTTCCCTCATAATCTGCATAATTGCATTTTGATTAACCTTAGAAACTGGTGTCGTAAAATAGTCGAAAACAGAGAATTAAGGCCAATGCATATATACTAAAACATAAGATCTCCACAACAAAAACATACTGATACTGAAAAGCAGTTTGAAATTTGACATCCTGCCCATTAACAGAATAGGCCTAGCCTTGGACATTGTTAAAGCAAGCATTACGACTAACAACCAAATGTTAAATGTTTTGAAATCTTGTACCACGGCAAATTATGCACATTATATATAAACCGATCTTTTTCAGCATGTAAAATGAATCTGCACCCACAAATCATGCCCTATGCACCTCAAGTCTATATCTTGATTATCCACAGTTCAATCACGGACATAAAAGTTTCATTTTTCAAAATTTCAAAATAATCACCAGTACACACTTTAATCAACACTCTATTTGAGCTAGCACAAGGCCATAAATACACTAATTGATTTCAAAAAAATGCTCCATGTCCATATTCAAAGGCCAATAAGAAATGATTACATAAATGCACCAGCCAAGTAACGATATATCACCTTATATTGAACAAGAACATCATTATCCTTCATGGTTTCACGAACAATATTACCATTTTCATCTTCAACTATCAAAACCTCCTCAGGTTTAGCCATACGACAGATCATAAGCATTCGCAACTTGGACATTGGAGTAGCATAAAGCTGCCTCCTCTGCAGAATTTGTGACCCTAAACCATCAACCATGCCATGTAGCAAAGGCATCTGCAGATTCCGAGAATTGATAGTCTAGAATCAGTAATCTCCATGGAAGAATGGAAGTGTTAAACAAGAAACTTGTAACCGATTCATAATGATGAAAATGCAAGAATTTCTAATATCTGCACATTATATATGTAAAATGAGAAAACAATGAACTACATGAAGCAGATAAGATTGTCTACAAATATGAGCAGAGTGCAAGACATCAAACAAAATACACGAAAATTTTCAAACATCTAAAATATTGTCACACTTCTTATTGGATATTTACCCACATTTATTTACTGAAAAATATGTGGGATAAGATGGTATCCCACATGGGAAAAGGCATTTTGAAAATGGATATCCTCCACAACAAACAAGAAAAAAAAAAAACATCAATAAAACATGACAATAGTATCTATATAAAAATCGATCCATTAAAGAGACTTCTAGAAAATTTACAGCTACTTCAGGGTTGTCTGAAATATGGTGTATTTCACAAGAGATGCAAAGGGATAATGGTATGTGTTATTGTAAGGCAACGAAAAACAGAAGTCAGAATTAGTAAAAGGAGAACCACAATGCAGCAGAATGACACAATAGCTGAACACCACATTACACCACTTGCCAACCACCATCTGGTAATAAATACATTCTACCTGCAGTCCCATCATGTTTACAGCCACTGCAGGGTTGTCCAAATTATGGCGTGCCTCGAAAAGCTCCAAAACCAAGGAGTTCCAATAGTCCAAGCAAACCTATAAAGCGTGCAAGGCAGCAAGACTAGTCATATTATCAGACTTGGAATTATATAATAATTCACATATACAGACATGCATACTACAACACCAGTACACGTGTGCACCCACACATACACATCGAGAAAGATGAAGGAGAGCAAGAGAAGGAAAATAACTTCACCTTAAAAACCTCTGTGTCATCAACATAACAGATGTTAATTAGATACTCGAGACCCATTAGCAGAGCAGTTATGTTCTCCTGCGTAGACTCCAGCACTTGAATATGAGACTGCAAAGAGATGAAGGCATCTGTAATTTCATCTCTTTAACAGGGTAAACATTTTTTTTTAACAGGATATACATGGAATCTTGAGACAATGCCTAGAGGCCTTGATGCAAAATACAGAGAAAGCAAAAATATCTCAAGCTAAGCACACAAATTCTACCATATGGATCTACTTTGCAAACTCATCATGACCCAAAATTGCAGTCATCAACAGTCAAGTTCAAAATATTCCATCAACAAGCAATGAGCTCACATATGAGATTAAGCTGTTTTTTTTTCTGAATGATAGCACATTTAAGTCATCTTTTTGTCTTGTTCTATGAAACATAACAGAGATTCCTCAATTCAACAGTACAGCAGTTGGAAACAAATTGGAATCATTTTGATGGGGACAACAAAAGCAGAAATTGTCTTTTTCTGGACAAGGTTATTTCAGTAAATTTCCAGATTTACTGGAAAATTGTCTAGGTCTGGTATTTTAGTTCTCTTAAAATTATTAGGTTTTCCTTTTCTAAATAGGACTAGTTAGTGTTGTCAAAGGCAAAAGGCGCTAGGCGCATGCCCGAATGAACGAAGGCGATATGCTATAAATTAAAAAAATATATATTATATTATATTATATAAATCTAAAATATGTATCTTCCCAATTAAGATTAGATCATTAGAAAATCAAAAGAAAATATAAATTACCATTACAGTCATATAAAGTTATATTTTTCACCCTTGAAACAAAATAAGATAATTTAAAGTAGAAAGTACCAAATAGATTAAAAGCAAAATTAAATATCATCATCATTATTCATTAATCTTCGAAAACATCTTCATCCATGCTTTCCTCTCCTTCACTTGAATCCTCCATATTCTCCATTTCATGATTACAGTCAAACTCCTCATCTCTCAAACTATATAGCACTTGTTTAGAAAAAATTTAAGTATTAACTGTACAGATGTGTTGTTCTTTGACTCCCACTGTTGAAAAAAGAAAGTGTGGTTGGTGTTTCTCTTCTAAGTGTCCTTCATTGTCTGTTTGTCTCCCACTTTAATGATTTTTTTACCATAATCTTTGTTTTTTACAAAAACAAAAAAAAAAACCCTAAGTTGTTTCTTGTGGTAAATTTAAAAAAAAAATGGAGAATTAGGTCAAAACATAAATCATTTTAAAAAAATCCAACAAAAAAGAAAGAGCTTCAAGCAGGCACTAGCCTTAGTGCCTTGCACCCACTCACAAGGCGCCCGCCTAGGCGACGCCTCATTGAAATCCAACACCTAAGGCTAATAGAGGCATCGGGGCCTTGCCTCGCCTAGGCGAGCGCCTCGGCACCTCTTGACAACACCGGGACTAGTTATGTTGGAGGTTTAGGATCCCAAGTCCTTATTAGATTAGGAATGCTAAAACTCTATAAATAAGCATGTAATCTTCCAATATTTTGACCACAGTTGATGAATAAAATTCCAGCAATTTGCTTTTGATTGTGTTACTCAATCTCCCTTAGGTGTGACTCCTAAAAACCCTAGGTTTGAAGCTTAGGTTTTTTACCATAATCTTTGTTTTTTACAAAAAAAAAAACCCTAAGTTGTTTCTTGTGGTAAATTTAAAAAAAGGAGAAATAGGTCCAAACATAAATCATTTTAAAAAAATCCAACAAAAAAGGAAGAGCTTCAAGCAGGCACTAGCCTTAGTGCCTTGCACCCACTCACAAGGCGCCCGCCTAGGCGACGCCTCATTGAAATCCAACACCTAAGGCTAATAGAGGCATCGGGGCCTTGCCTCGCCTAGGCGAGCGCCTCGGCACCTCTTGACAACACCGGGACTAGTTATGTTGGAGGTTTAGGATCCCAAGTCCTTATTAGATTAGGAATGCTAAAACTCTATAAATAAGCATGTAATCTTCCAATATTTTGACCACAGTTGATGAATAAAATTCCAGCAATTTGCTTTTGATTGTGTTACTCAATCTCCCTTAGGTGTGACTCCTAAAAACCCTAGGTTTGAAGCTTAGGTTTTTTACCATAATCTTTGTTTTTTACAAAAAAAAAAACCCTAAGTTGTTTCTTGTGGTAAATTTAAAAAAAGGAGAAATAGGTCCAAACATAAATCATTTTAAAAAAATCCAACAAAAAAGGAAGAGCTTCAAGCAGGCACTAGCCTTAGTGCCTTGCACCCACTCACAAGGCGCCCGCCTAGGCGACGCCTCATTGAAATCCAACGCCTAAGGCTAATAAAGGCATTGGGGCCTCGCCTAGGCAAGCGCCTCGGCTCCTCTTGACAACACCAGGACTAGTTATGTTGGAGGTTTAGGATCCCAAGTCCTTATTAGATTAGGAATGCTAAAACTCTATAAATAAGCATGTAATCTTTCAATATTTTGACTACAGTTGATGAATAAAATTCCAGCAATTTGCTTTTGATTGTGTTACTCAATCTCCCTTAGGTGTGACTCCTAAAAACCCTAGGTCTGAAGCTTAGGTTTTTCTGTCCTCTAGTTGTGACTCCTACTCCTAGAAACCCTATTAGTGTGACTAATAGTTTATACAATTCCCAGCATACAAAACCCTTAATCTAACCTTAAAACACTTACCAATAATCCCTAAACAACCTCTCACACACACCTAATCAACCCTACAACAATTACCCATCAAAGATTCAGCCTAAATTCTCCTAAAATTACTTTCCACGCCACTGTTGATAGCCCTAAACAGCCATGAAATGCAGATCCAGAACAGCCCTCAAAGCTATCCTGCATCACATTTCTATGTCAAACATGTCCTTATCTTGGGCCACATTTTGTGAGAGGTTCAGAAACCATATCATCTCTTACAATTTTAACCCACCCCAACAGAGGTCCCTCCTCTGCTCTCATTGTCCATTGATTCCATTCTAATCAAAACAACCACATTGCTAACCATTACTGACATCTAAGAGTCTAATTATATCTAACATATGTGTGTTAAAACTACTTAGAACAAAAGGTGATTATTGTCAAGAAGCAATCAAAACAAAAACTACAAAACCATAATTTTTCTTTGTTCTAATATTCACATTAGCATTTCTTAGGCTAAGCCCTTAAGAATTTACAAGAGGAATTATTAACTTGGTGAGAAATGAATACTACCTTATAAAATGAGGTGAAAAACAGCGCCAGATTCTGAATGAATGCCTAAGCATGCAACAAAAAAGAGAAAATTAGCATCGAACATTAATCCTTGAGAGAACAAATTGCATTTTATTAGCAACACAGACTTGTTCTTCACTAGATCCATTTGCATAAGCCTCTGGGATATTAGTGGTTAGTGGAAGAATGGCCTACAAAAAAAATTTAAAAAAAAAAAGAATAGGAAACAGAAGCAGCTTAGAAACAAATATCACAATTATATAAATTGATACGCATATCCCAATTGGGTTGGAGTTCCCGTATCTGAACTAATATGCCCCATTGTACCTGCAACTGGACCATGAAAAAATTATACATCTTAACATACTGTATGTTATAGAAATCCCCAAAATTAAGAGCCGCAACCTGAAAATTTCAGACAATAAACCAATCAACACTTAACAGTCCAAGAGAAAACATCCTTCTTTTGAAATGTTAACAGCATACCTCTGTCAAACACTGAAGGGTAAGGTTCCGATAAGATGGCATTGGAAAAAATTTCAGAAGTGTTTCAAGCTGTAAAGCATAGCAGGAAGACAACATGTGATGTGAGTACATACCATGAGAACAAGAATAACTAATGCAAGTTGACACCTATAAATCCAATTGTTTCTGTAACAACTATTCTTTTCATGAAATTTTCTGTCTGAAAGCTATTGATGAAGATTTTACATACAATATTACATACCAAGGGAGATTCAAAAATATAACCCAAAGGAATCCAAGAAAGAAAAGCATGCAAGGTGGACAACGTTGCTCGAATAAGCTCGGTTCTTTGGGAAGCTGACAAGACATACAAGCATAGCTCATGGATGAGTTGAAACTCGCTGTAAACAACCAAACACAACTCTTAGTGAAATAAATTGCACAAATACATAACAAAAAAAGGGACAGTATGATAACAGAGAAGAGGTCAAGAAGAATTGCTGCAGTTGCATATAACATAAGTTGTCAGTGAAGTCCAAGCAATACACACACCAAGACTAGGGAAGCAGCACACTTTAAACAATCATTACAAAGTTATATTGGCACACCATTTACCAATAAGCTAACTGTCAAGAATCAAGCAAGAAAACAAAGCATTTCAAGAAATACTCGAATGAAAGACAAGTGATATTTGTCTCAGTGTTTATCACTAGGTCAAGATGACTCCCACCATTTCCAACTTAAGTTAGAAACTAAACTCAAAAAAATCAAACTAGAATTCCTGTAGATTTCAGCAGCTCCTGCTGCCAATATTAACTGCCTTCGTGTGCACAGACACAAAAACACCATAAACACATATAGAGTAGCTTTGGGGGAGCTTTATGTTAGGGCTGACATGTGAACAAGTACGAGCTCCATTTGGATAGACATATAGAATATTAAAGTGTTCATTGTATTTTATTTTCTTGGAATTATGATCAAGAAACATAAGAAAGGTGCTTAGTTGGAGTTGTTTTAGTAGAAAATTTCAATTATACGGTCTTTGGCATTATATCACACAAATCATATGCATGGTTAATTAAAGTGTTTTTCACATAAAAGAAATAATGTCTCATAGAATGATCGACATTGTTATTTATAATTTTTTTTTACAATGGTTTCCATTTTGAAACACCATGGATTTTGGTTCTGTGAAGTGAGGGATTTCAGAAACTTATAAATGATGATCTGAATTGAAAAACAAGCCATGCAAAAAGAACTAGTTTTTATGTGTGACTATCCTGTAACTTCAAACCTCCACCAGGGAAATAGATGGCACTACAGCACCTAGAGAAGTGAAAGCCCAAAGCAATTACCTGTTTAATGATTGTTTAAGCTCTTTGATCTTCTGTTGAGTCATCTCTCCTCGTGAGAAATCAAAAACTTCTTCACTAAGAAGCTGCAATAGCTTATATTAGCTACATATTGCAAAACAAAGTATCATCCAAATATGTGTTTATGTACACAGAGAGAGAGAGAGAGAGAGAGACTTACTTTCAATATAACCATGCAATTCTCACAAATAGTTTCACTAGTTTTTGCTGCAGCAACAAGATCAGGGATAAAGCTTCGCCATCTAGCTGGCCACTCATGCTTGAGTATCTATATATGATCAGTTACAGAAATTATTCATGTTATAATAAGGTAATAACATGTGTTTGAATAAAACAAACCAAAACTAGCATTAACTATCAGTACAGAAATTATTCATGTTATAATAAGGTAATAAAATGTGTTCAAATAAACCAAACCAAAACTTACATTAATTAACGCTAAAAATATAAATAGAAAACTTAAAATTTTAATCTGAATAATAACTGAGAATTAAAGATTTCTTGAATTAAATGAAAACTTGAAAAACCACACTAGAGTGACTAGTTATAAATAAAAAGCAATCCCAAAATAAGTGTCTCCAATTGCTATAATATAGTGCATGGCACGAGATAGGATATCCAAAAAATCACCAAAACTAACCATCAATGGATTCTTAGTTTTAATCATACCTGAACCAAAGTAACATTGAGCTTGTTTACATATAGCCTTTCCATCCGAAAAGAGGCCTCATTACTTGAAAGCTATTTAAGAGAAAAAAAAATGGTAAAATTATCAATAACAGGTAACAAGAAGTTCAAGTTATGAAAGAACATAGTGAAGCTCAATCATTCCCAAAACTACAGCTTTGAGAAGTAAATACCTGTACAATGACTTCAGAAATGTAATTTTTCATTCCATCTCGTTGTTCAACAGGCAATGCATTCCATCTATACTTTATAACGCCCTCTAGAACCTACATAAAAATGTAAAACATCCAAAAACAGCTGCTCAGTCACTTGGTTCTCCAAAGCACTAAATCATCATCTAGTTAATTGCCAATACCACAAAAGTAAATGCATCAATCCACATCTTGGACAAGACTTACAGAAAAAACACAGAATAATCTCTTGTAAAATCATCACCACAAAGATATGAGAAAACAAAAATAAATGAATAAATAAATACTCCATAATGTATGCATTACATTGCATAAATTACAGAACTCCCCTTTCATGTGAAAAGGGTAGCTATGGACTTATTTTAGAAAAAATACAGAAGAAGAGTCAAAGCAAAAGGACATATTCTCCCTAATTTCTATTGCAGATGAAGAAAAAACATTATTTAATATCAGTCTTGAGCCTTTTAAACATCATCAATTTGTGCCTTTTCCCTTGAGAGTAATGGGCTTCCTATACATATGCCAGATATCACCTTTGAGGTCTATAAGCTTCCTGTATGTTTTGTAGACATCAGTCATTAGGTTGTTCCTTTTATTAACACAACCAAGAAAATAATCCCCTAGGCTAAAGCCAAAAGAAAAGGGTATTCTTATGTTTATTTCCATTGCTTCTAGCCGTACCTCAAACAATATCTATTTTAGTAGATCATTAGATGTGTAAGCAATGGATGAGCATCCATAATTCCGACCCTGAGAAGGCATACAGACTCATCCACAAACATTTTATCGTGTCTACACTCGGCATAGTCCATCCAACCACTGATAGGGTATGTGAGGCTGCCCTCCTATGTCCTTGCAGGATCTTGGTGCATCTATAGTACTAGCACCTGGGCATATATCTAGAAGTATCATGCCAGTGACAAGAGAGAGACCATCTTGAAAGTTCTTGAGGAGGTAATTTGACCATAGCAGATGTCTTTATGCCCCATGATGTTTCTGAAAGATCTTTTTCAGCATCATCCAAATGGCTAAATTAACCTTCTATTCAATTCCTATAAGCATGTATAACAATCAAGCAATGCGCAATTTCTTTGCAGGAATGGTAGAAATGAAAACAGGATTCAGGTCAAAAGCTCAAGGTGGCACATGACTCTCTTCTACACATTGAAACACACATGCCTCTTTCATACAAATTGGAAACATCATTTTCTATCACTACAATGGTAGATAAAAGATTGGTTGTACTGCACAAGTGAGAATTAGAGCTAAGTTCTGTTAGGCTCTTTACTACAACATCTCAAAAACTGATAAAAAGAAAACAAGTCATCAAGCACCAACTACCATAATACTAGCTTAGTCACAACAGATGAATGCAACAGTCTCAGCTAGATTTAAACAAATATATATAAAAGTTTTCTAGAGCTTTCACAAGTAATGCCTACAGCTAGATGCCAAATTATGACTAAAATATCTGTAACAACAGACAACAAAGTTGAACCCATGATGACTTGCTTCATAATTTACAAAAAGAATATCCTCCTAAGCAATAAATAAAAAAACAAAATTTCAATGCATCATATAACAACTAACCTGCAAGGCAAAGAACTTGGTGTTGAGGTTCTTTGTATTTTGTAGAATGTGCACCACTTGGAGCCACATATCTGGATTGTTTTGCAAGTCCTGCAAAATACGGTCAGCAGCTACCCTCTGTAGACAATAAAGAGGGGAGAAATTTAGCTCTGCAAGCAAAACCAAAACAACCAAAAACAGGAAGCAAATTCGAAGACGTCTAGTAAAAAATGAGAAACACCAACCCCCGATGCAATAGACAATTTGAGCAACAATAATAATCATTATTACCGCATTTCAAATTCAAAATGGAAATAAACCCATCTTTGAAACAAAATATAATACACTTCCATTCAATAATAATTAAGCAGGTCGCTCGCCCGTTCCTTCGTCCGTTTATTTTCACACTTTGCAGTACCAAATACAACATAAATAGCAAAATCCCTCTTAAGAGAGCTTTAAACCCTAAAAAAATAAAGTCCATTGCTGACTAGCTAAGTAGAAACACTCTTACTAAACCCTAAAACTAGGATTAAAGAAGAGTTTAATTGTTATATAGGCCTTCGCATTTGAAATGGAATAAAGAAAACCTGACCTCTTCTTTGGATCCAGTGCCATAGAAGGCAGCTACAGTAGCATCCAGTAAAGGAACATCAATCGCCTGACTTAAATCCCTAAATTTCTCTGCCGCCATAACCAAAGAAGCCATTATTACTGGATTTCAAACCCGCACAAAAACCCTCGCTGCTTCCACCACTGCTACTTCGACCAGCAAACCCTAAGAGAGAGACTAAACGGGAAGGCGGTGTTTCTAGAGAGGGAAAAAAGAGAGAGAAAGTGGAAGGGTTTTATGTTCGTTGTAGTGAGCGAACAGTTTAGAGAGAGAGAGAGAGAGAGAGAGAGAGGATAATTTATATTTATATATGCGCGAAAGACTGCTTGAATTTTAAGCAGAGAGGGGGAGAGATATAGACTTTGAATTTCTAGCTTTTTTATTTCACTTTCCTTTTCTCAATTTTTCATTTAATTCATTAATAAAAAAGTTTGTCAATCCCTAAAATTTTAAATTTTGATTCAATAGAACCCTCTTACAGTAGTTTGATAAGATCAAACTTCTACTTTTAGTTAATATTTAAATGATATCGCATACATATTTAAAAATATAAAATATAAAATTTGTTATTTTTTAATATTGTTTATATTGAAAATGAAGAAAAATCATGAAATAATTTGAAAAGTTATGAAAACCACTAAAGATTAGAACTGTAATAAAAGAAACCCTAAAGCTCAAAGGAAGACTATTTTTACGTCTTTGTAATGTTACAAGGAAATAATCATCAACTAATAAATCAACAATATGGTGACAAAACCAATAATCACTAACAAACATAAAACCAATAATCATTAATTAAGAAATCAATAATATATTTGATAAAAACAATTGATATTACTATCAATTAATTTGAAATTAAAATTTTAAATATGCATTACAAACTATTTATAATTATACTATTTCCTAATCATATTTTAAAGGAAAAAATTGAATGAACATGTATTTGATAATGAGTTCTTTAAATACATTCTTTCATTTTATTTTTTTATGTTTAATTTTTAATTTGTGATTGTTATTAAGATTTAACTTGTTATAGTGGAAATTTAGGCGGGTAAAAAATTAATAAAAGAGTTGTTAATATAATCATGACATTTAAATTGGTCTAATAGAGATTCTAGATAAGAGTTTTGTTATTAAAAAAATATAAAAATCACCCTAAATTATTTTACTTATCGTAAGTTGTTAAGAGTTTGTTTTAATAACCATGTTGTAAGTTATGCTTTATATTATGTTGTATAAGTTAATATATGTGTTTATTATCATGGTAAAAACTAAATGAACCTAAAAGAAAATGATTTTGGATTTGGACCAGAAAAAGACTCAATCCTCATTTTTTACGATAAACAAGCTTTGGATATAAAAGGAAAGTAAATGATTAATTAAGCTTGAATTTGTTCCGAATTATTATAGTGAAAATGTGTTTAAAAGCCATTATTCACGTTTAATGAGCATGTGATGAGTTGAATTAACCTAGTATAAATTTGCTCACTTTGAGAAAAAGGAAATGTATTTTCAAAAACAAACATTTGTTTAAAAATACCAAAGCATAACAAACACAAAACAAAACACATATTGATAGATCCCGAAGACTTAGAAAGCCTAATCCAAGATATCTTGATGTGTTAACCACAAAACAAGGAAGATCAAGTTAGATTAATGTTAATGTTGGAGCTGGAGCTATTCAAAAGGAAGGAAGTCATGAACTAGATGCTTATTTTTAGGCGCAGGGTTGGGAAATATTGTTAAGTTTGTTTAAAGGTGAGTTAAGATTATTTGGGAGATAGTCGCTGGTTGATTTCTCTAAATAATTTAGGACAAGTAGTTTAGGTATAGAATTTGATTGTAATGATGGTGTTATCTCCAGATTAAATTAGAGAGTTATTTAGCAATTTACTATTTTAGTTTGGGTCAATTTTTGGTTTCTATCATATTTGGTAGCAGAGCAGATTATGGCCACTAACAAAAAGAGACTTGACAGGCTGGAGTTTGAATTCCCAGAGGTACATGATGGCTTGATGAGATCAACAACTAAGACGGGGGAGACACGAGCTCAAATGCAAGGGATGGAGGGCCAATTAAACGAGGTCCTTAACTCTTTATGTGGATTATGTCTTTCTTGGGAAAAATCATCCTAGAATTATGGTGAGAAAGGCACTACTTCTCGAGGAGGGCACACTAAAGAGGGAGGGTTCCACTAGCACAACCACTCATGATTCACCAACATGGATTTTCCAAAAAATTTTGGTGATGACCCAACTAAATGGCTTAATAAAGCTTCTCGGTACTTTAAATTTTAAGAGACTGTAGAGGAACGAAAGGTTACTCTAGCATCTTTTCACTTAGAGGGTGAAGCCAACCAGTGGTGGCAATAGCTCAAACGGGTTCAAAAAAATAAAGGACTAAAGATTACTTGGAACTTATTTGAATAGGAGATCATGACTCGTTTCGATCCTACTATAAGTGCTTTGATGAAGCCTTGTTCCGAGTTAAGCAAACTAGTACTTTTAGGGACTATCAATGTGAATTTAAGAGGTTGGCCAACAGGGTTGTTGAGTGGCCTCAATCAGCCCTTATCGGCACTTTCATTGAAGGCCTAAGGGATGAAATTGCAGATGAGGTGCACATGGCTAAACCATAGACCTTGCGAGAAGCTAATAGGATAGCCAATATGAAAGATGACCAGTTCATAAAAAGACGAAGACAAGGGCAAACAAAAGCAGTATGACCTACACTTCCATAGCGCCTTCTCATACCACCATTTTTAACAACCCCTGCAGCTCCAAAATAGGTGGTTAGCTTTCTAGTTAAGCGTCTATCATGGGAAGAAATGTAGTTAAGAAGAGATAGAGGCCTCTACTTCAACTGCAACAAACATTTCACCCCCAGCCATAAGTGTCGGACCCTACAATTTTTTTTATTGAAGAAGAAGAAGACAAGGAGGGTGAAACTAATGGCTATAGACTCAAATTTGGGAAAATAACTAAAGAGTTAGAGCAAGAAGCAGGAGGAGAGCAAGCATAAATCACTCTCTATGTTTTTCAAGTTGGAAGGGGCCTCATACCATAAAATTACAGGCATTCATTGGTAAACAATATGTTACTATGCTGGTTGACAGTGGCTCGAGCCATAACTTTGTAAGTTACAGAGTTGCTCGCCACCTTCATTTACCAATTACTTCTACCGAGAAATTCAATGTGAAAATTGTTGATGGGGGATAACTTTTTTGCCAAGAGAAATATGAAGTAGTATAGCTGGAGATCCAAGGTTTCTGTTTTGTGGTCACATTATTTTCTCTTTCATTACAAGGACTGGATGTAGTATTGGGGTATATAGTGGCTAGTGGAGTTGGGACCAGTCTTGTGTGATTGGTGCAACTTGACTATGAGATTTAACTAGCAAGGAGAGCCAATAGAATTGTATGGCCAGAAGGATTCTTTTTCTACAAAAATTATTGTACAGTCTCTTGAAAAAGAAATTGAAGGTGGAAAGGCCTTATTTGCAGTGGTGGTCAAGGAAATTATAGATAGTGAAGGAAGAGGTGCTGCGGTGCCGTTGGCACGGGTAGGCTTTTAGAAAATTTTGCTGTAATTTTTAAAGAATCACAATCCTGACCTCCTTACAAAGAAGTGGACTACTGAATCCCACTTAAAAAAGGAATCTCAGTTGTCAATATGCGCCCTTATAGGTACGCACACTTCTAGAAGAATGAGATTGAATGCTAAGTATCTAAGATGCTGGAAAGTGGGACCGTTTATCCTAGTCGTAGTCTTTTCCTTGTTAGTTTTACTAGTTAAAAAAATGGTTCATGCGTTTCTGTACAGATTGAGCATTAAATGAAGCTACGATCAAGGATCGCTTTCCCATATTGACAGTGGATGATATGATTGATGAGTTATATGGTGCCAAGTATTTTACAAAGTTGTATCTTCAAGCCGGATATCATCAAATTTGAGTTCAACCAGATGACGTGCACAAGATGGCTTTTCAAACTCATAATGAGCATTATGAGTATTTGGTAGGGGTGATCATTTTCGGTTCAGTTCGCTTCGTTTTTTATCTAAAAAATAATCAAACTGAAATTTAAAAAAAAAACAAACTGAAACCGGTTCAAACTGACTGGTTTCAGTTCGGTTATTTTAGAGCAAAAACCATAACCCAACCAATTGGCTCGGCTTTTTTTGTTTTGCTCGGTTTTGCCTGGTTTGGCTTGGTTTTTTCGGTTTGGCTCAGTTTTTTTCCGGTTCGGCTAAGTTATTAATTTCAGTTTGATTTGGTTTTTTGATTTCAGGCTTATGAAACCGAAACCAAACCAAACCGGTTGGTTTTTTAAATATTCTAATCGGTTTAATTAATTTTTTTCACTTTTCGATTTTTTCGGTTAATTTTTTTTTGTTTTCTCGGTTTAATCAGTTTTTTGATTTTTTTGCTCACTCCTAGTATTTGGCCATGCCTTTTGGATTGTGTAATACGCCATTGTCATTCCAAGCAACCATGATTGCCTTTTTTAAGTCACTACTGTGTAAATTTGTTCTTGTGTTCTGCGATGATATTTTGATATATAGTCATTTGTGGGAAGTGCATTTAAAAAACATTAGAGTTGTCTTTAAAATTTTGCAAAGCTAATAATTTTTTTAAACACTCCAAGTGTGCATTCAAGCAAGTTAAGGTGGAATTTTTGGGGCATTTTATTTCTAATGAAGGAGTGCAAGTAAATGAAAGCAAAATTGCAACCATGAAGAATTGGCCAAGGCCCGATAATGTCACCAAGTTACGAGGATTCTTAGGACTCACTACTATCGTAAGTTCGTGCGCAATTATGGTACTATTGTAAACCTATTAACACAATACTGAAGAAAGAAGAATTTTAGTGGGATGAGAAGCCAAAAAAGGCATTTGAAGAGCTAAAAGTCGCCATGACCACAACCTCGGTATTGACTATTCTGAATTTCAATTAAATCTTTGCAATTGAAATCGATGCTTTAAATGCAAGAATAATGGTTGTTTATCCTCAATAATGTTAGCCAATAGCATATTTAAGTGAGCCTTGGGTTCAAGAAAGAAAGCTTGGCATATTTATTCCAAAGAGATGTTGTCAATTATCGAAGCAATTCGTTGTTGGAGGCCTCACCTTTTGCAAAAAAATTTCAAGTTTTGACTGACCAATGTAACTTACTTTTCTTCCTTGAACAACGAGTTTCTACTCCAGAATAATAAAAATAGTGATTAGGTTGCTTGGTTATGAGTATGAAATAATATACAGGTCTGACAAGGAGAATAATGTTGCAGATTCATTGTTTAGAGAAAGTGGGTTACCAACCATTTGGGCTATTTGTAAGCCTTAATTTAATGTGTAGGCTGAAATGAGAAGGGCAACATTGGAAAGTCCATGGGTCTAAAAGGTAAAGAATTACATGGAAGAAAAACCTGACAAATTAGTTGTCTATATGTGGAAAGATAATTTGTTATGGTATAAAGGGCGTGTAGTGGTTCCACCAGAATTTACCATGAAGCCATGTTTACTCAAGAAGTTTCATGACACTAAGACAGGTGGTCATTTAGGAGTACTACGAACATGGAAGAGGATTGCTCAAGCTTTTAATTGGAATGATATTAAGAAAAATATGCAGAATTATGCGGCAACATGCAATGTGTGCCAAAGGAATAAAGTTGACTCTCGATCGCCTGCAGGCCTTTTGCAACCTCTCCTAATGCCATCATAAATGCGAGAGGATATCTCTATGGATTTTATAAAAGGCTTACATAACTCCAACAATAAGAATGTCATATTTATGGTGGTGGATTGATTAGCGAAGTATACCCATTTTATTGGTGTTAGCCACCCCTTTATAGCCAAGAAAATAACAAAATTATATGTGGAAAATGTAGCTTGTCTCCATGGTATTCCTTATATTATCATTAGTGATCGTGGTGCTTTATTTACTAGTAATTTCTAGCAAGATTTCTTTAAGTTGCTAAGAGTTTGTTTTAAAAACCATGTTATAAGTTATGCTTTATGCAATGTTGTATAAGTTAATATATATGTTTATTATCATCATAAAAACTAAATAAACCTAAAATAAAGTGATTTTGGATTTGGACCAAAAAAGACTCGATCCTCACTTTTGACGATAACAGTCTTTGGATATAAAAAGATGGTAAATGATTAATTGAGCTTGAATTTGTTTCTAATTATTACAGTGAAAAAGTGTTTAAAAGCTATTATTCATGTTTAATAAGCTTGTAATGAGTTGAATTAACCTAACCTATATTTGCTCGCTTTGAGAAAAAAGGAAATGTATTTTTAAAAGCAAACATTTGCTCAAAAAAACCAAAGCATATAAAAAACAAAACAAAACACCATAATTATTGATACATCATAAAGACTCAAGAAGCCTGATCCAAGATATCTTGATGTGTTGATTGTAGAACAGGGAAGATTAAGTCAGAAAGATGTTAATGTTAGAGCTAGAGTTATTCAAAAGGAAAGAAGTTGTTGCAAGGTGACGTCGAATGGCGGGCTAACCTTTTAAGAGTTATTGGGAAAGAAAAAGGTTTTGAGTCTAATCATTAAATTATGATTATAAGGTTCAGGAGTCGCCACCTTATTATGGTTACTAAGAAACCTAAGTTCTAGGAAATTGTCTCAGCTTTCAAAAAAAAAATTGATGCATTTGGACTTCTAGAACTCGAGATATGGGTTGAACACTGAACAATGTTTGGGCTGCAAGACAGATTCTGACTTCTCCATTGTTGCTAAGATTTGGACTTCCAAACAGTAGAATTGAGTCTTGGACTCTGCATGAATGTTTTAGGCTTATGTCTTAGCTTTTTAGCCATATAAACCAAATTGAAATCCAAGTTCTACAGCTCCAGTTATGATCCAATAACCGAATGGTGTTCTAGTTTGGACTGAACCAGCATCTATTTTCTAAGCTTAACCCTCTTTTTGTCTTTTTAATTTCAGTAGTTGAACTCATCAATTAATTCTTTGATTTATGTGATAGGCCTGCATTTAAAATGAGCATTTACCATAAATTAAAGCTATCTTATATTATCAGACTTGTTATTATAAAACATGCTTAAATTAGGGAATTTAATGATACTTTAAGTGCAATATGATGATATAAAGCCTTAGTGAGAATGCACTTTTAAGAACTAATCACACCCCCCAGCCAGTTTATTACTAGCCCCTAGTAATCAAAGCGTTAAAATAGAAAAATAATTTGCAAGTTCCACAAAGCAAGGCATTCATCATTCAACTTCCATTAATCTATCTAGATAAACAAACTCTCATTAAATTTATATATCTGCTCAGTACCTCTTAAACAAAATATTAATAAACCTTCCTTTTTATGTGCTAAATGTATGAAAACATAGATGATGGGGCTTTTATTGGAAGAAAATAATATTATGTTCTAATGTTTAAGGTTAACTTTCTTGGGTTGAGATTATTATCTTTTTTTTTTCTCCTTTTTTTAATGCATCTTTAACCCATGTAACGAGCTTTCAGCTAATGACTCCTAGACGAGTTGGTCTTAGGGCATTAGGTGTTGAGACACCCCTACGAGCTTAGTAACTCGGGTTGCAGATACTAATATGTAGATAGTGCAATGTTTGATTCCCTTATGCTTTTCTCCTTAACCCATGTAACAAGCTTTGGGCCAATAGCTCCTAGACTAGTTGGTCTTAGGGTATTAGGTGTTAAAATACCCCTTTGAGCTTAATTGCTTAGGTTAGGGAGGCTACGAAACCGAACTTATCTACGTTTTTATTATCATCAATATTATCAATTTGCTTTTTTTTTTTTGCAAATCATATATTATCCATTTCCCTTAGTTGTTACCTTTAACAAAAGAACATAAATAATGTAATAATCCAATGTGCAACCTACAATCATATGTTAAAGTGTGTGCGTGTGTTAAAATGAAGGTTTAAGAATACCTGTTAAATGAGTATATGAGCAGAATCAAGTGATAACAATGCGAGAGTTTATAAACCTGAATATTTCAAGAGAAGTATGTGATAAACCTTGTTATGAATATTGCAAATAACCATTGGAAAATGTTTACTAAGATGCATCTCAAGAGTCGATAAAATTCTCCCTTACTCTGCCATCTAGAAATAACAGTTTTGTCAAATGGTTTTATTAAAAATAGTTAGTTAGTTATTTTTTTTATGTCAACTATTACCCTCTCCCCCAAATCAAAACGAGACATTGTCCTCAATGTCCTAAGGTAGAAAGATAGAGCATAGAAGACATCACCTGAAACAACGAACATTGACAAACCTGAAACATACTTAAACAAATATAAGAAGTAACAAAACACAAATATTATGCTCGTGATTATGTATGTACATGTAGTTGTGATTGTGGTTCACATATTTCCTTGGTTGTACGTCCAAGAATGGTTTAAACGCCCTATATGGGTTGGGGATAGGTTTCTCATCCAGTTTTCTTAAAAATTAGCAAACAGGGTCTTTTTTAGTCAGATTCTCAAGACTAAGTCAATCATGTTCTTTATGAAAATGAGGCTATAAATCATGAATTGCACGATACACATCTCTACTAGGATGCGTCTCAAGAGTCAATAGAAGATTATCTAAAGACTCCTTACTTAGGCCATCTTTAATGAATTGTATTTTATCTTCACGGTTTACAGATATCATTCCTAAATAACAACATGTTGCATTACAAGTCCATCTGGCATATCGATGACAGACTTTCAATCGTTTTGCACGACGTTTTTTTGCAAAAGTGTTTTTACCTGTTCCAGGCATGTATGAAATGAAAGACTTAGAGAACTCATCTGATAATTAGACCTTTACTTCAATTAACCAATGAATATCTTTAGAAATTCCATGATTCATTAACAACCTCAATCTTGCACACTTAGCATAGTAAATTTTTGTAATTGCATTTTGAGGCAAAGCGGGAAAATACTTTTTTAATTTTTTAAGAGTGGTGTCCATTTTTAGATGAGAAGTGGAAAAGAGATGCAAAGAAAGGAGAAAGAGCAAATAATTGCACAAATATTTACACAGATATCAGTTATTATGAGAAATTGAAAGAACTGACTTAAGAGTCACGGAGTATCGTTATCCGCCATTTGACCAGGGTGAAAGAGAGTAGCAAAACAAAAGTCACACAAAAAAGAAACACAAAAACAATGTGAGAAAAACAAAATAATCAACCTTTATATACAGGATCATTCAAACTAATGGATTCATTTTCACTAGGAAAATTATCAAAGTGAGCTTTCAAACGATGTCCATTTACCTTAAAAACATTGTCATTCTTTGAATTCTCAATATCAAAGGCCCCATAAGGATACACATGTTTCACAATAAATGGACTGCTCCATCTTGATTTTAGCTTTGTAGGAAATAAACGGAGTTGAGAATTATAAAGCAAAACTTTTTGACCAGTATCAACTTTTTGACAATTTTCACAAGTAATACAAAATGCATGTGTGTCCTTGAACATGATGGGCCAGTAGTTTCAAAGATTTCAGAGTTGTGATTGATTTTCCTTTGTTTGGTCATGGCATGAGGAAATGGAAGTGCTGGCGAGGAATCAGTCTTTTCTTTGCAATGTTTAGATTCAACCCCTTCCTTACCCTTAGAGATTAACTCATCATCTTTCTCACAAGGTTCAAGAATGGGTTTTTCAATAATCTTACCACTGCGAAGAGTGATGATTGATTTGACTTGATCCATGTGTTGGCTTCTAGAACTACTTGCATTTACATTGTATTGCCCTTTGGATTTTGCTGTAGTTGAAATGGAAACTTACCTTTCTCTTGAAAACTAAGAGAACATGTGAATTTTGCAAGAACATTTTTTAGATCTGCCATGGTTTGAGCATTTTGAATGTTGATTATCTCCTGCTTTTCAATGAATGCATGCAATGTTTCATCAAGATTTCTTTTAGGAGGTGGAGCATAAGGAGATGCATGTCCATGAGAATTTTGAAAATTATAGTGTGCTTGAAACGGTGGCTGTGAAGTTTGTGCATCACTCTTCCAACTGAAATTTGGGTGATTTCTCCAACCAGGGTTGTATGTTTGCGAGTATGGGTTATGATTGGGCCTTTAGAAACTGTTTAAAGCATGAGCTTGTTCATGGAGGCATTTCTTAAAGGAAGGCAAAGTTGGACAATTATTTGTTGAGTGTTCATTGGTTTTACAGATTTGACACACAATGTCTTGAATATATTTTAATTGACCACTCCTTTTCAATTCTAGTGACTCGACTTTTCTAGCTAAAGATGCAAATTTGGCTTGGAGGTCATGATCTTCTCTAAGTGATGTGCCGTGAATGATTCGAAATTCAGCAACAATGAATCTGACGAAAATGGATGAAGGATGGGTCTGGTTGTATTGTATTTTTTTTTGGTGTTTAGGCTGGATTATAGTGATTTTAAGGTAAATAAGATGGGGGATAGACTAGAATGATACTTTGATAAGTCGATCTGGACGTCACAAAGATCAATCAAGGATTTCGACGCCACACTCTTTGTGATTGAAGAGTGATAAGTCAAGTAGGGTTCTTCACAAAATTAATTTGGAAGAACAATTCATAATTCTGTGAATTAAGTTTCAAATATTGGCCAAAAATGCCTTATTACATATTCTGATACTATATTTATAACTAGAACATCCCTCCAAAGTTAGGAAAAATTCAACATGGCAGAAGTCAAACCTAAAAAATAGACTTTGACAAACTAACCTAGATAAATTAACTAGCACATGTTTTTTGACCTTTCTAACATAAACAGACCAAATTTAAAACAACCATATCTTCTTACATAAAAGTCCAATGCAATCATGGTTAGACAATCTAGAAAGAACATGTTCTGAACTTGCAATCCACCTAGATTAGTCTTGTTTTTACATGCAATGGATGACTTCAAATTCAGATTCAAATTCATTTGTTGTTCTGACCATAAACAGCATCAATTCCTTCACTTATTTGCATATCAACCCAAATTCAAGTAGCCCAGCATCAAAAGAACCATTAAGGGCTTTTCCCATCTCCAAGTTCCAATTGTAGGCAAATAAACATCCTTGAACCAATTTCAAATTGATTGCTAATTTTTAACTCCGACGCAGCTTCAATCATTCCAATTTGACTCGTCAAGGCCCTTTGTAGTTGTTTCGCTCTCGCTCTTGTCATTGGACCATCTGAATCCTCTTGCATATTAGTTTTAGCTTTACAAGATGGATTATAATTCCCATGATGCACATCACTAAGGTTATACATACCTCCACTGGATGTATGAGTTTTACTTGGTGCCTCATAAGTGCTTGTAGTATCCCAATTTTGAGCATTTTCAGTTAGCAAGTCTAGGTACTCCATTGCTTCATCAAGGTCTTTATCTTCAAAAGTTCCATTGCACATCAATTCTACAATTTATCTATCTTTAGGTGTTAACCCTTCATAAAAATATGAAACCAATCTCCATGTTTCAAAACCATGATGAGGGCAAGTATTAAGCAAGTCTCGATACCTATCCCAACAGTGGTAAAATGTTTCTCCTGGTTTTTGAGTGAAAGTGATGATTTATCTTTTGAAAGAGTTTGTTCTGTGAGACGGAAAAAACTTCTTTAAAAATTATTGTTGCATTTCATCCCAACACACATATGGACCTTGGTCTCAAAATTTGTACCCATGTTTTAGCTTTATCTTTTAATGAAAAGGAAAAAGCTTTAATCTGATGATGTTCATGCTACAATTTAAGTCATTATAGGTGTTACAGACCTCCTCAAATTCTCTTAAATGCAAGTATAGATTTTCTAGATCTAAGCCATGAAAAGAAGGTAAAAGTTGAATAATGCCTGACTTAAAATTAAAATGAGATGCATTAGGGGGGAAAACTATGCATGAGGGTGCACTTGTTCTTGTAGGATTCATGTGGTCTCTAAGTGTTGTAACATGGTTATTCTCATTATTCTCATTATGAAGCAACTGGTTATCTTCTTCGGCCATATTTTCTGAAAATGATGAGGATACCCTACAAAGTCTACCACTTAATGTATGTGACCAAACTCTCGTGCACGTGTAGGAAAAGAATAAAAGGAAGAAAAGAAAAGAAAAAGAAACAAAACAAAAGAAAACAAAAGAAACAAAAGTTAGATAAAATGAAAAGTAAAAAGAGAAAATAAAATAAGTATTATAATTTATACAAGAATTTACCTCCTCGACAACGGCGCCAAAAACTTGACATGACCAAAGAGTTAATGTCTTCTTCCAAATGTAGGAGTGTCGAAGTAATAAATAACCCGGTAAGACCGGGGTCGAACCACAGGGAGGTAAACTATATAAACTACAAATATAGAAATAGATAATAACATAAAAGGAGTTAAAAAGAGATTTGAGATGTGATATTGATATAAGGATTAAACAAGGATAAAATAATTGTCAAGGTTAGAGGATCCACTAGTGGTATTTCAAACAAATATAGTATAAACTCTTTTTATTACTCAACTAGACACCACACACGAAGGAGGTTCCAATTGGATTATAAATTTTTAACATGATTACATTAGTTATCTTATTCGAATAATGCTAACACTTGTAAATATTGTCAGGTATTCGTGATTATAACTTATATTCACAACAAATCAAGTTCCTTTCATAGCACACATGTCGGTTATACCATACGGTTGGGCTGTGAAAGTGCCAAGTATTTGTTGTACCAAGGGTTTACATCATAAATCTAGATTAACCATTTAACAAGCAAAGTATTAAAATTGAACAAGATAACAAATACAAAACATGTTAGTATCAAACATTAAAGTCCATATTGAGTTTATACTATACTTATTCTTACACATTATTGTAACCTTTTCACCTTCACATAATAAACTTAACTAAACATAATGAAAGAGAGAAACATAAATACAAGATAAGAACATAAATAAGATATATGTTAACTAAGGAAAGGAAAGGAAATGAAAGGCATAAACAAGAGATTAATGAAAGCAAAACTTAAGCATTACAAAAATATAAAGAGAGAGAGCAAGAACATGATCTTGATTTGAAAACCAAGATGTCAAAATGCATGGCAAATGCTTCCTTTTATGGGCCAAAATTTGTAACTATTGATTTGATGACTAATTGTTGAGTGGGTGGCCATATCTTGACTTGGTGACAATCCTTATCTTCTTGTCTGAACAAAATGTCATTATTAACGTCAGAATTTGAATAGATTGTCCTCATGAAAGTTTTAGGAAATTGTCTCAGCTTTAAAAAAAAAGTAAAATTGATGCATTTGAACTTCTAGAACTCGAGATATGGGTTGAACACTGAACAATGTTTGGGCTGCAAGACAGATTATGACTTCTCCGTTGTTGCTAAGATTTGGACTTCCAAACAGTAGAATTGAGTCGTGGACTCCGCATGAATGTTTTAGGCTTATGTCTTAGCTTTTTAGCCATATAAACCAAATTGAAATCCAACTTCTACAACTCCAGTTATGATCCAATAACCGAATGATGTTCCAGTTTGGACTGAACTAGCATCTATTTTCCAAGATTAACCCTCCTTTTGTCTTCTCAATTTCAGTAGTTGAACTCATCAATTAATTCTTTGATTTATGTGATAGGCCTGCATTTAAAATGAGCATTTACCATAAATTAAAGCTACCTTATATTATCAGACTTGTTATTATAAAACATGCTTAAGTTAGGGAATTTAATGATACTTTAAGTGCAATATGATGATAAAAAGCCTTAGTGAGAATGCACTTTTAAGAACTAATCACACCCCCCAACCCAAATACTGTTCAATGTGCAACCCAGATACTGTTTAGTGTTCAACCCATATCTCGAGTTCTAGAAGTTCAAATGCACCGATTTTTATTTTTGTTGGAAAGCTGAGACAATTGCCCAGAACTTTCATGAAGACTATCTGTTCAAATTCTGATGTTAACAATGACGTTTTCTGTAGACAAGAAGATAAGTAGTGTTACCAAGTCAAGAGGTGGCCACCCTCTCAATAATTAGTCATCAAATCAATAGTTCTAAATTTTGGCCTATAAAAGGAGGCATTTGTCATGCATTTAGGCATCTTGGTTTTCAGATCAAGATTATATTCTTGCTCTCTCTCTTTATATTTTTGTAATGCTTAAGTTTTATTTATATTAATCTCTTGTTTATGCTTTTCATTTCCTTTCTTTTACTTAGTTAACTTATATCTTATTTATGTTCTTATCTTGTTTATTCATGTTTCTCTCTTTCATTATGTTTAACTAAGTTTATTATGTGAAGGTGAAAAGGTTACACTAATGGTGTAAGAATAAGTATAGTATAAACTCAACATGGACTTTAATGTTTGCTTCTAACATGTTTTGTATTTGTTATCTTGTTCACTTTTAATACTTTGCTTGTTAAATGGTTAATCTAGATTTATATTGTATAACCCTTGGTACAACAAATACTTGATACTTTCACAGCACAACCGTATGGTATAACCGACACCTGTGCTATGAAAGGAACTTGATTTATTGTTAACATAAGTTATAATCATGAATACTTGACAACATTTACAAGTATTAGCATTATTCGAATAAGATAACTAATGTAATCATGTTAAAAAATTATAATCTGATTGGAACCTCCATAGTGTGTGGTGTCTAGTTTAGTAATAAAAAGAGTTTATACTATACATGTTTGAAATAGCATTAGTGAATCCTCTAACCTTGACAATTATTTTATCCTTGTTTAATCCTTATATCAATATCACATCTCAAAGCTCTCTTCAACTCTTTTTCTATTATTATCTATTTCTTTATTTGTAGTTTATACAGTTAACCTCCCTGTGGTTTGACCCCAGTCTTGCCGGGTTATTTATTAATACTTCGACACTCCTACACTTGAGAGAAGACATCAACTCTTTGGTTGTGTCAAGTTTTTGGCGCCGTTGACAAGAAGGTAAATTCCTGTATAAATTATAATATTTATTTTATTTTTTCTTTTCACTTTTCTTGTATCTAACTTTTGTTTCCTTTTCTTTTGTTTTCTTTTTCTATTTTATTCTCTTCCTACACGTGCATGAGAGTTTGGTCACGTACATGAAGTAATAGACTTTTATTTTATTTTCTCTTTTCACTTTTCTTGTATTTAACTTTTGTTTCTTTTGTTTTGTTTCCTTTAGTTTTGTTTTCTTTTTCCATTTTATTCTCTTCTTACACGTGTATGAGAGTTTGGTCATGTACATTAAGTGGTAGACTTTGTAGTGTATCCTCATCATTTTCAAAAAATATAGCTGAAGAAGATAACCAGTCGCTTCATAATGAGAATAATCGAGTTAGAACACTTAGATACCAAATGAATCTCACAAGAACAAGTGCACCCTCAAACATAGTTTCCCCCCTGATGCATCGCATTTTAATTTTAAGCCAGACATTATTCAATTTTTACCTTCTTTTCATGGCTTAGATCTAGAAAATCCATACTTGCATTTGAGAGAATTTGAGGAGGTCTGTAACACCTATAATGACTTAAATTGTAGCATCAACACCATCAGATTAAAGCCTTTTCCTTTTAATTAAAAGATAAAGCTAAAACATGGTTATAAAATCTTAGGTCAGGATCCATTCATGCTTAGGATGAAATGCAATAACAATTTTTAAAGAAGTTTTTCCCTTCTCATAGAACAAACTCTTTCAAAAGACAAATCACCACTTTCACTCAAAAACCAGGAGAAACATTTTACCAATGTTGGGATAGGTATCGAGACTTGCTTAATACTTGCCCTCATCATGATTTTAAAACATGGAGATTGGTTTCATATTTTTATGAAGGGTTAACACCTAAAGATAGACAAATGATAGAATTGATGTGCAATGGAACTTTTAAAGATAAAGACCCTAATAAAGCAATGGAGTACCTAGACTTGCTAGCTGAAAATGCTCAAAATTAGGACACTATAGGCACTTATGAGGCACCAAGTAAAACTCATACATCATACATCCAGTGGAGGTATATATAACCTTAGAGAAGATCATGACCTCTAAGCCAAGTTTGCATTTTTAGCTAGAAAAGTCGAGGCATTAGAATTGAAAAAGTGTGGTCAATTAAAATCTGTTCAAGACATTGTGTGTTAAATCTGTGAAACCAAAGAACACTCAACCAATGATTGTCCAACTTTGCCTTCTTTCAAGGAATGCCTCAATGAACAAGCCTATGCTTTAAACAGTTTCCAAAGGCCCAATCATAACCCATACTCACAAACATACAACCCTGGTTGGAGAAATCACCTAAATTTCAGCTAGAAGAGTGATAACAATAATGCACAAACTTCAAAGCCACCATTTCAAGCACACCATAATTTCCAAAATTCTCATGGATATGCACCTCCTTATGCTTTACCTCTTATAAGAAATCTTGAGGAAACATTGCATGCATTCATTAAAAAGCAAGAGCCAATCAACACTCAACTTGCTCAAAGCATGATAGATTTTAAAAGATACTTTTGTAAAATTCACATCTGCTCTCAGTTTTCAAGAAAAAGGTAAGTTTCCATCTCAACCACAGCAAAATCCAAAGGTGCTACAATGAATGCAAGTAGTTCTGGAAGCCAACACATGGATCAAGTCAAATCAGTCATCGCTCTTCGCAATGGTAAGGTTATTGAAAAACTCATTCTTGATTCTTGTGAGAAAGATGATGAGTTAATCTCTAAGGGTAAGGAAGGGGTTGAATCTGAACATTGCAAAGAAAAGACTGCTTCCCTACCAGCACTTTCATTTCCTCATGCCATGACAAAACAAAGGAAAGTCAATCACAACTCTGAAATCTTTGAAACTTTCAAGCAGGTAAGGATTAATATACCTTTGTTGGATGCTATTAAACAGGTACCTTCTTATGCTAAATTTTTGAAAGATCTATATACTGTGAAGAGAATGTGAAAAAGAAAGCCTTTTTAGCCAAACAAGTAAGTGTGATTCTTCAGAACAATAATGCTTTGAAATATAAAGACCCTGGTTGTCCTACAATTTCTTGCTTATTGGAGAATATAAAATTGAAAAAGCTTTACTTGATCTTGGAGCTAGTGTGAATCTACTTCCATATTCAGTTTTTCAAAGTCTCAATCTAGGTGAGTTAAAACCAAGTTCTGTAATTCTCTTACTTGCTCATAAATATGTAAAAGTGTCTAGAGGAATAGTTGAAGATGTGTTAGTACAAGTTTATAAATTCATTTATCCTATAGATTTTATTGTCTTGGATACACAACCTGTTGAAGCATGTAATTTAATTCCTGTTATTTTAGGACATCCATTTCTTACAACTTCTAATGCATTAATTAATTGTAGGAATGGATTGATGAAACTATCATTTGGAAACCTGACATTAGAGATGAATATTTTCAACATTTGCAAGCAACCTGGACATGATAATGATTTACACGAAGTGGATTTTATTGAAAAATTAGTTCATGATTAATTTCAAACCACTTCCAGTGAAACTAAGATTGATGAATTTGATGATTTGCAAATGGTCTATTTTCAGGAAGAATCAAAGGCAAATAATTGGAGACCAAAAATTAAGGAATTGCCACCATGATCAATTGAGTCCATACCTTCAATTATTCAACCACCAAAACCTAATTTAATGAGAAAAATGAGTTAATTCAAACTAGGACTATTACTGATTGATGCATGTGCATTGACTATAGGAAACTTAATTCAATGACTAGAAAAGATCATTTCCCTTCACCTTTCATGGATCAAATCCTAGAAAGAGTTGCAGGTAATGAATTTTATTGTTTCCTAGATGGCTATTCAGGTTACAATCAAATTGAAATTGCATTGGAAGATCAAGAGAAAACCACGTTCACATGTCCGTTTGGTACTTTTGCATATCGAAGAATGCCTTTTGGATTATGTAATGCACCAGCCATGTTTCAAAGATACATGCTCAGTATATTTAGTGATATGGTTGAACGTTTTCTTGAAATTTTTATGGATGATTTTTCTGTTTTTGGTGATTCATTTGATGATTGTTTGACTAACTTAGAAAATGTTTTGAGCAGGTGTGAAGAGAAGAATCTTGTGCTAAATTGGGGAAAATATCATTTTATGGTAACAAACAACATTGTACTTAGTCACATTGTTTCATCGAAAGGAATTGAGGTTGACAAATCTAAAATCGAGTTAATTGCTAACTTGCCAACACCGAAATCTGTTAAAGATGTTAGATCATTCTTAGGACATGCTGGTTTTTATAGAAGGTTCATCAAAGATTTTAGTGTAATATCTAAGCCTTTAAGTAACCTTCTAACAAAGGATAATATTTTTGAATGGACTGAACATTGTGAAGAAGCCTTTGTTAAACTTAAAAACTTGCTTACTTCTGCTCCTGTCATTCAACCTCTTGATTGGTCATTGCTTTTTGAAATAATGTGTGACGCTAGTGATTATGCCGTGGGTGCTGTCTTGGGACAAAGAAAAGATAAGAAATCTTATGTGATTTACTATGCAAGTAAAACTTTAAATAATGCTCAAATGAATTACACCATCATTGAAAAAGAATTACTTGCAGTAGTATTTGCATGTGAAAAATTCAGGTCTTATCCTGTTGACTCGCCTGTTGTTGTTTTTAGTGATCATGCAGCATTGAAATATCTTCTTTCTAAGAAAGATTCTAAGGCTAGATTGGTACGGTGGATTTTGTTACTTCAAAAATTTGATATCACAATCAAAGAAAAGAAAGGCACTGAAAATGTTGTCGCAGATCATTTGTCAAGTTTTTGGCGTCGTTGCTAATATTGGTTTAAGTTGCAGTAGATTATGTTTCAAAATGGCTTTAGAGGCAATTCCAAGTCGAAATAATGACCACAAAACAATGATAAAGTTTTTGAAAGAAAATATTTTGAGTCGATTTGGAATCCCCCATACATTAAATGAATCTTTCATTTGTCACGATTGACAACAGATTCGAGATCTGACATCACACCAATTAATGACTACTTTCCTGATGAATCTTTATTTTCCATCTCTACAATGCCTTGGTTTGCTAATATTGTTCATTTTCTTGTTTCAGGACATTTGCCAGCTCATTGGAGCACCCGAGACAAAAAAAAGTTCTTGAACGAAGTGAAGAACTTTTATTGGGATGACCCTTATTTATTCAAATATTATCCTGATCAAATATTTCAAAGATGCATTCCTAACAATGAGGTAAGTAGTGTCATTAAATTTTGTCATTCTGAGGCATGTGAGGGTCATTTCTCATCAAGAAAGACAACAGCAAAAATCTTACCAAGTGGATTTTACTAGCCCACCATATTCAAGGACTCGCATGCATTCTGCAAGACTTGTGAAAATTGTTAAAAGTTGGGATCTATTTCAAAACGTCACATGATGCCTTTAAATCATATTCTTGTCATTGAGATCTTTGACTGCTGGGGTATAGATTTCCTGGGTCCATTTCCTTCATTATTTGGTTTCTTATACTTATTAGTCGCAGTAGATTATGTTTCAAAATGGATAGAGGCAATTCCAAGT
>Ga0325410_1000286_pt1 | contig 50556 bp, 22 predicted proteins | sample PopdelMetagenome_16_FD_206182 | JGI IMG/M metagenome (GOLD analysis project Ga0325410, IMG submission 206182) | Populus deltoides microbial communities from Bellville, Georgia, United States - Xylem-PdIQD-R3 | ecosystem: Host-associated > Plants > Phyllosphere > Stem > Wood/Secondary xylem...
AAATCCATCAAATTCAATAGTAATTTAAAAAAAAACCTATTTTTTTAAAATAAAAAACTATCCTTATAATAATAATAATAATTAAAAATCTCACGACTCATTCCCACATAACTTTTAAATGTATCTTTGAATAATTATTTTGATCTCAATAAATTTTCCGGCCCTAAAAGTAAATTTTGTAGTTATCCCTTGACGTCGATAATATAGATAAACTGTGGATACACACGTGTGTGTAGCAATTCGTTTCTTCCTAAGAAAAAAAAGAGTTAAGTTCTATTCTCTATGTAGATGCAAATATAAGGTTTTTTTTTGTGTAATTTCAAAATAATAAATTTAAAATTAATACCTCATTAAAATATGACTATTTTGTGTCAAACAATTCTACTATAAAAAACTAATACTATTAGTTTAAATCATATAATAAAACAAGGCTTAACATCTCATTAATAATTGAGTCATTTTTTAATTTAATAATGGATAATTAGTTTATTTCACCTTAAAAAGCTTTATAATTTTTTTGAAATAAATTTTGAAATTTTCAAATAACATAAATCATCCAAATATTTGGATAATATGTAGCAACGTGTAAGAAAAATATTGATCCAGGCTACTAAATATTTGAATAATAACATGAGTTCGAGTCAGGTCATGTATATTTTATAAAAGTTTGTAATAGCCGAGATTTTACTCATTTATTTATATTTATAAAACATCTTTTTTAAAAAAATATGGTTTTCTCGAGTAAAAAACAAAGTGTAAAAAAATATTATATGAAAAACAAGTTTCAAGAAAGAAATTAAAATATAAAAAATCCCAGTCGCCCTATGAAATTATTAGAAAGAGCAAATAAATTCACCTCCTCACGCTCCACTTTTCGCCATTCCATTATTTCTCTCTTTACCTTTTTTTTTATTATTATTTTTTTAAAAAACCCCTCTTCAACTCGATCTCTTTAGTCCGGAGCCCAAACCCAGATGGACACGGACGTGACGATGGTTCCGGCAGGCGAGGCAAGCTCCTCTTCCTCAAGGAAACCGAAGCGATTCGAAATTAAGAAGTGGAATGCTGTTGCTCTTTGGGCTTGGGGTCTGTCTCTTTCCTTGTACTTCCTCTCTTTTTCTAACCCTTAAATTTTGATTTTTTTTCTTTTATGTTAATTATTTGATGGGTTTGCAGATATTGTGGTGGATAATTGCGCTATTTGTAGAAACCATATCATGGATCTTTGTAAGTCATGGCTTTCTTTCTTTCAAGATTCCAAGACTTTTCTTTTTTCTGTTTATTTATTGATTACATCGTATGTATTTGTGCAGGCATTGAGTGCCAAGCAAATCAAGCTAGTGCTACAAGCGAGGAGTGCACTGTTGCCTGGGGTATTTGTTCTTCTTTCTTGAATTTAGGGTTTTCTCTGTGATGGGCACTTTGTTTTGAGCTTGACTGCATGTACTGCTACCCTTGTGTCACCTCTGTTATTTGAATTAGACAAGGACTTAATGTGATGGGTAAGGGTTTTCGTAATGTGATGGACAAGGGTTTTCTCTTTGATGGGCACTTTGTTTGGAGCTTGACTGCATATACTGGTACCCTTTTGTCACCTCTTTTATTTGAATTAAACAAGGACTTAATGTGATAGGATCTTGTAATCGTTGGTAGCAGTGTTTGTTAGATTAGTGTGGCTGTGTTTCCCTTGCTCAGTATTTTTTTAATTTTTTTTTCCTGTAGCTCAATGTATTTTCTTTGATGAGAAATACAGAAATAGAAGGGTGAATAAGTCTGTGTGCAGAAACTAATGCCCACTACGAGCTTGCAATGGTTGTATGTTAGGATGGTTAGCTGAAAATCCCAAAGCCTGGGATGTCCGCAGTTAGGTGTCAATAACTGACATTACATCTGTTTCAAGGAGTTGGTTTTTTTGTGAGTGCGGGGAATTCATTCTCTTAATAATTAAAGTTCTGTTATAAGATGATTTCACCTGAACATGACTCTATTGACTCAGAACATTCGCTTATTCTAATTATCCTGATTGCTGCAATCGACTTCGGCTTTTCATTTTTTTCAACGTTCTTCCTGGATATAGCATTTGTGGATTGATAGTCTGATCTTGGACATGTGTTGTTAGTTGGAGCACCACAGGTTGCAACCCTGTTGGTCTATTAATAAGTAAACTATCAAACTTTATCTTTTTTATGAATTATGAGCGCATGATAAGCTAATCATGCCCAAGTGTCAGAATTTATTTTTCGCTTTTTTAGTGCATTTATAAGTGCTTCCCTTGCGAGGCTTTTGTGCCTTGTCAGTGTTGTGCTGTTGCTATTGATCAACCTGGTTGAAGTCACCATTTTCAGTTTTCAAGACGGCAATTTAGGAGAAAAATCTTGGTCTTGTATTTCTGCTACTTTTTTCTTTTTCTTTTTAAATGATAGGGGACTCACACTGATCATGGCATTGTTTGGTAATCCATAATAATAGTGAGGGTCATTGGAGATCATGATTTTGTTTAATTTTAGCTCTCAATGATACAAGTTAGAAATGGTGGGTCAAGATGCTGGTTTTGTAGCTGCCCTTCTCTTATTCTTCTGTCTATTGGTTATGACTGTTTATTTTTTAGTATGTAAACCATGATTCCCTAGATAATTTCTTTTTCACATGAACATCTAGCTTTATTACTGGAAATAAGCATGGCACCTGATCTCGGTCTCTTTGTTTTGATAGCTAATCATATCAAACTTCTAACTGTATTGTTTTATTAATGATTATGTGGGTCGATGTGAAGCTTCAATGGTGTTGCTTATATGATCAATTCTGATGTGTTACTTTGGTTTATCCTGTAGGTTTGTGTTTTATTTGTTTTTATCAATCTGCTTACATGTGCTAAGAGACTTGGTTTGTTATCACAGGTGTGTGCAACCATGCCTTCCACTTCCACTGTATCAGCCGATGGCTCAAAACCCGCCAAGTGTGCCCTCTCGGTACGTGGTAGAGAATGCATATGATTTCTTTGATTTATTTATTATATCCTCAAACACCTGAGCATTTATTCGTCTCTCACTTGTGCAGATAATAGCGAGTGGGAATTTCAGAAGTATGGCCACTAAAGTTGATGGAGCAAGCAGAACGGCTGGATGGACTTCCTGACTTCCTGTAGACCAGCACCTGGAAATAAAAGAACCTGTGGACGAAATTGTGTTTCTACTGACTTGACATTATGTAAGATTATTAAAAGCAGCATATTGGATCATTATTGTATTTGTATGCTAAAGGTTTTTTTCAAGTGATTGGCCCCGATTTATGGGATGAGATGTTGCACAGTGCTCTACTGTTTGTGTGATCAAATTTATGTCATGATCAGGGTTTGTAATTGTGCAATCTCAGAGTGGAGATTTGATTTCTCGAAATGCTGAAACCCACTTTCAAATTGCTTAGCTGCGGATTGGTTTCATATCATAGGTCATGTTTATTGGAGCTGTTAGCTTCTATTTCAGGTTGAAAGGTACTGTTGCGCATGCCTTTGGGTCCTGGCCATGCAAGTAGCACTAAATCAACTTTTGAACTGCGGGTTGTTTATTCTCATTCTCAGGGCCTGGTTTTTTTTAAAAAAAAAATTTTTATGGTAAAAATAATTTTTTAAAAGTAAAAAAATATATTATCTTAATATGTTTTTAGGTGAAAATATTTTAAAAACAACTATAATTTAGACTTTCAAACATCTTTCTTAGTTTGTATGGTATCGAAGCAGGTTTAAAGTGATCAATATCCGATTAACCTTGAGAAGCATTGAAGTAAATGGAGTGGTCGATGAATGTTGGCCTAATGAGAAAAATGTTTACTTTTTAGCTCTGCTCTACTGATTAGGTTCTTGCCTCTCGTGGATTTTCCTAGGGAGCAAATAGAGAGGAAAAGAACTCAATTACGTAGGAAAAAACGGTAAAAAAAATTGTTAAACGACGCCTGAGAGATTCGAACTCTCGCGGGGAAACCCCATGTACTTAGCAGGCACACGCCTTAACCACTCGGCCAAAGCGTCGTTATACTTCTCAAGCAATTTTATTTTGATATTATTTGTTATTCTTCTTGGGCTCCAGCCCATCCACTAACCTCCTCCTTTTCATACCGTGAAGGTCTTCCTAAAGCTCTAGTCCGGTTGCATTGATTATCCTGTTTCAATACCTGGCTGTTCTTTCAACAATTGTTTTTTAAAAATAAAAAATAAATAGCTCGACAACTTGCTTTTCTTGTACAGTTTCTTCCTTTCATCATCACCTACTTATTGGGAGCATGTAATTTTTTCATGAGGTGTAGACAAACCCTTGAGGTGCACTTGAATTCGATGTGTGTATTTTCCCACAAGATGATATCACTTGAATCTTGAGAAGACCATGAAGATGGAGATGCTCACTTGCATGGTTAACACAGACACTAGCTGTTCACTTGCTCGCCGTCTTTTCTGTTGTAACCCATTAAAGCTTCATTTCTCCCCTAAATTTACGTAGCTTATGCTGGTTTCTTATGAATCTATGGACGTACAACTTATATAGCGGATGAAGAAGAAGAAGAAACATCAAAAGAAATGGAGCAATTAAAGCATTATTTCATCCAATTCACCATGGAAAGCATCAGTACATTATAAACAAGGAAAAAAAAAAATCCTTTCTTCAAATACATTGACCTTAACCCGTTCCTAGATCAACCATTCCACAATCTCCAATTTGAAATCTCGTTGAAATGAAAAGCTAAATCACCACCACCACATAATTTGTACACATGAGGCTGCCAATGCCCCAATTTTGAAACTATTCCAGATACTTCTCCAATATCCAATGCTTAAATGGATTCCCTGGATGATCCTTGACGCCACTTGACAGCAATTGGACTTCTTACTCTATGAATCCCATTGCTCCACTCGATCGATCCAAATGTTGCTGAGTTAATGCTAGACCAACCCGAGTTAACACTGGAGAAGGTAATCTCATAAGACACGGTCTTATTCTCTGCATTAAACACGAGCCTACTTGGGGATACCTTGATGTCAACATTTGCAGGAGCATTCACTTTAACCTCATAAACTGCATCAAGAGAATTCCCAACATTTTTCACCGTCCTCCTATATGTAACCACATCACTGCTGGACTGGAAAACAACAGAGAATGATGGATAGTTGAGATTGCCTGGACTGCCCTCTTTACCACTGCATATGTCCGAACTAGGAGGCTCTCTGACAAAAACCGCAATTCGCTTAGAATCATATCCGATTGCACAAAGGAAGGCAATATAGTCACTTGTGTCCATATCATACACCAGTCCAGGATTTAGAGCACTATTAGGATCAACATGACCAGCTCCATGAATGAAGGGTGTTGATTCTTCACTACTAGCAAGATCCTTGATATTCTTGCCAGAATTGTCTAAATTATGAGCGGTGGTCACCAAAGCAGATTTTATAGCAGCTGGGGACCAATCCGGGTATGCTTTTCGAAGCAGAGCAACAATTCCACTAACATGAGGACAAGACATCGAGGTACCTGATATTATGTTGAACTCAACCCTTCTAGGATCAATTTCCAAATCTGTTGGTCCAACGAATCCAGTCCAACCAGCCAAGATGTTAACACCAGGAGCAATGACATCTGGCTTCAGAATCTCTGGTGTCAAATAATTCGGACCACGACTCGAAAAGGCTGCAACCTTAGGAGCTGAAGGTGAAGTCCCAATTATCGTTCCACGGAAATTAATTGTTGCAGTTGGATACTGACTCAATTTGACATATTCTCTAATCTTATCGGCAGCAATTTCACCGACCTCAGTAGCAGGCAGAAGATGAGAATCAGCAATCAGCTCCTCGCCACTATCTGCTGTGTTTGCCAATATCATTCCAAGCCCACCAGCAAGCTTCACTGCAGCTCCTTTCTCCACTCTTGCATTCCCTCCGCGATCGCAAACCACAATCTTCCCCTGGACTTTTGATGGACTTATACTCCCCATATAGCAATACCTATTCCCAACATCACCAGCATACACCAAAGGAAGCTTGAAATCAACAAGAGGATCGCCAGAGTACAGCGAAACCCCACTGAAAACCCATCCATTGCCCAAGACTACATCGGCTGGAAACTCTCTATCAATTGTTGAAGCACCGACAGTAAGAATCCATGGAGCAATATTAACAGCAGTATATGGATCTGGTCCTGAGTTCCCAGCAGAGCAAGACACAACAATTCCATGTTGTGATGCACTAAATGCCCCGATGGCAATCGAATCATGATCATATTGAGGAGCATGACCAGTAGCACCAACAGATAAAGAAATCACATGGACTCCATCATAGATAGCCTGATCCATTGCAGCAAGAATATCAGAGTCATAACAACCTGAACTCCAACAAATCTTGTAAGCAGCAATTCTTGCTTTTGAGGCCATACCACGAGCTTCTCCACTCGCGTACTCGAAAAGGCTAGCGTTATGGACCGAAGATCCAGCTGCAGTTGTTGATGTGTGGGTGCCATGACCTTCAGTATCTCTTGGAGATGCAGATTCTTTTGATTCATCAATATGTCTCCCTCTATGACTTATATAGCCCTTGTTAAAAGCTCTAGCACCAATAAGTTTCTTGTTGCAAGAAGAGGCTGGAAAGTCAGGTCCTGTCTCACAGATCCCTTTCCAGTTGGCAGGAACATCAGACAGACCGGAATCCGATAAACTCCGGTGCTCAGGCCATATTCCAGTGTCAAGAACTCCAATGATCACACCATCACCATAACCAAAATTTTCCCAAAGACCAGAACTTTCTGACAAGCCCAAGAAAGCAGGGGTGTGCGTGGTGTGAAGCTGGCGAATTTGATCGGGAATGACTGACAGAATACCCAGAACACGGCGGAGCTTTTCCACCTGGGTGGTTGTGAGCTGGGCTGAAAAACCGCGGATAGCATGGTTATAGCTGTAGAGGAGCTTGGCAGGGTGAGGTGAAGGAGGGAGGGAATGAATGATGGAGGTGTACCAATCATGGTGAGAAGAGAAAAGGGAGGGTTTGTGGGATCTTGACACGTGGATGATGAAGGTTTGTGGATGGTCTGATGATGATGATGATGATGATGATGATTGGGTTGGGAGGGTTAAGAGGAAGAAGAGGAGACAGTGAAGGAAGGGGAGAGGGGATATAGCCATGAGGGTTTTTCTGTATGTGCTTGTGGATGTTGGCTTACTGAGATATAGGATGGGCTGGGAATTTTCTTGTGATTTTGTTTTTTTTGGATTCTTTGGATCCCCAGCTGCCCATACAGTAAAACATTGTATCTTACCTCTTAACACAACAAGAGGACGTAATGGCAGCACATGATTGATAGTGGATTTTATTAGCAAGATGACAACAAGGCTTTTCGAATTTATTAAGTACTGATCCAATCCATTGGGATAACCTTACCTTGTGCTCCAAAAAATTACTTTTTTTTAAATAATAAAAAAAGAACAGAAAATAATTTGTGCTATTAACCTTCGTAATATAATCTAGTATAAAAACATGTATTTTTATTCTCACTGTATTTAAACACCTTTAAATTATATAAATGCTATTTTATAAAATATACAAATATTAAATCTTTCAATTATATTATTCATTTTATCAAGAGAGTTAATTGCAATAAAAAAAATCATTCTTATAAATATTTGGTAAGTTAATTTCATAAAAAAAAAAATTCTTGAGGAAGGTATGTTTTAAAGTGGGAAAAACTTGAAAAGGGCATATCTTCAAGTGAAAAAAATAAATAAATCTTGGTGTGGATTTATCAAGTAACTATTGTACTCTTGAACTTAGACTAGTGAAAGAATACAATATTGAAGTACGATGTGGTACTTAAGGTGTGGATGTAGGCTTGTTGAACCACGTTAAAAACAACTTTGCAAATTCTCTTCTTTATCTCTTTAGTTTAAGCACTTTAATTATATTGTTGATTATTATATTTATTTGAATTATATTTTATTATTTTTTAAAATTAGTTAGCTGCCTCAATTTTAAAACAATAATTTTGTACAAAGAATTTTGTTTTTGGGCGATGGGGAACCCATATAGAGATTCTTATAGGACAAGAAGATTTCACATAGAGGCATGAAGATTATTCTAGGAGATATTGATGATTTCGTGTGGAGACATGAAGGTTTTTCTTAGAAGCACATATTTTATAAGAAAAGTTTCCTAGACAATGATAGACGTAGGCAATCTTAATCATAAAGATATCACTACTTTTATTTATATAAAAGAGTTCAAAATATTTTATTGATAATATATTTTCAATTGATTTGAATATCATGCGCGAGAGAAAATTCTTCATTTTCATGTCTTAGAAATGTAAGTGTTGGTCGAGATGTGTGCATTTAGCATATGACTTCTAACCTTGAATTTGATTGTGTTTAGTAACTTAGGGAAGGCAAATTGACTGAGATCTCTTGGGTGAACAAGGATTTATTAAAGATTGGTCACACTCATCCTTATATATCTAAAAGTGTGGGTGTGCTTATCTTACAACACTCATTTTATCTATACTAACAAGGTTTTCCATTACTTGTTTGACTTTTATAAAGGTTTTGTCTAGGAGAGCGTACAAATTTTCTCATATAGAAGACTTATAAACCCTATTAATCAAGGCTTTTATAGCCATTATTTCAAATGAGCCTTATAGTTTGAGCATTTTTTTGTTAAATCTTTTTAGACATTCCTTTATGAATTTCTTATCTCTTTGTGTGATAATAAATAGTTTAGTGAATGCTTTCTTAAGTAGGACCCTCATACTAAAGTGAGTTATGAGTTTCTCATTGAGATTTTTAAAGCTAATAATAGATTTAGGATCCAAGTTATGGTACCACATCTAGGCTGACCAACAAAATGTGGTCGAGATGATTTTTTACGTGGCATCTTTATCTTTTATGATGAGCTTTAAGTTGTTATGCATGTTTTGCATATGTTTTTTTTTTTTTGTCTTCGAATCCCTACATAGTTGTCTTGGTTTATTTTTATGGTAATAAAATCATTAGGGATGTGAGTATCCAACACTAATATATTTATTGGAGAACCACTCTAGTGGTAAGGGATGCACACTTTTATATTATAAATCATTATAATTATGGAACGAGCTTCCTTCTAAACTTTTTTTTTGTATAGGCTTTTATGAGAAATCCCTGATAAAAAGAGGTGGCAACGATGATGAATATATGTTGGCTTGTCTTTGGGCTGGGCTTTATATTATTTGTTGTATCTAGTTGGAGAATGCTTTTCATGATAATGAGAATGACTTTTGTATAAGATATGAGGGAAGATAATACTCATTTTTCTCTCTTGCATATCATTTTGACCTATTTCTTTCTCGAACTAGATTTTTCTATATGTATTGAGTGTGCAAGTGGTGGAGCCATATGTGGAAAAAGAGGCAAGGCCTTGAGCTGCTCTTGAGTGACTAGTAAAGCCTTTGTAAGTATCCTAAAATTTTGTGTTAGTTATTATAGATTTAAGGTATTTGATGTACCTACAACGAAGAGGTATGTCACCCTCCCATATTTTGAAGTTTCTGTTTGTCAACTATAGAAAGAACTAGAAAAGAAAAGTAATTGAATCGTCTTTTGTTTAAGTCCCTACAGACAACCCCACTAATAAAGTAAAATAAAACTTCCAATAATCTTAGGTTTTCCTTGGCTATTTAATGGACTTTAAAATATATATTTTTTGAATAAAAACTTGGTTGGTGGTTCATGATGTCCTACAAAACAAGTATCTTATATAGGATAATGAAACCTTTGATATTTAAGTTAGTATGATGTAAGAGGAATATAATGTGTAAAAGAAACGATAAAATGCAGGAAAATATTCTTCTCAGTATAGTTGCGAGTAAAAATATTCATGGTATGTATTTATTGATTCATGAGTAATTATACACACACAAATCACATGAATTTTCTTGGTGTGAAATATGGTTATAGGCATACTTCATGTCATACTTATAGGGGTAATCTTATAGAATAATTACCTTCATTATGGGCTAGGTTTGCAACCTATTTTTCAACTTTATTAGGCTTAATTTTGAGCCTATGATTCTTTGTCATTGGGCTCGGTTTCTAGCTCATTTGTATTTGATTTTAGACTCAATTTTTAAAAATTTTTTATTATTATTTTGGTTTATGTTTTGGAGTCAATTTTTTTTCATTTTGGTTTCAGCTCCAAATATTTCTTTGATTTTAGCTTTGGTTTTAGAGCTCACACCAATTCCAATCAATTAAGATTTAGGTAGCATTTTGTATTGTGATATCGATTATTTTTTTCATGAAAATGCATCAAAATAATATATATTTTGTATTTTTTTAAAATTATTTTTTGACATTAGCAAATCAAAACTATCTAAAAACATAAAAAAAATTATTTGAAGTAAAAAAAATTATTTTTTTATGAAACGTCATTTGGGTCGTGTTCCCAAAAGGTGAACTTGTATAAATACTGAATCAACATAGACTTGGATTATTGAATGCACGCAATTGGTTTAAATCATTTTATTTTGTAAATCCTAGCATATGTGGAACTACAAAACAATTGTTTCAATAAGTTTTGTATAGATCAAGTTAGCTTTTTAATTTTCCTACCCTATAATTGCTTTTGGATTAGTTAGATTCGAATTAGATTGAATATTGTATTATTCAATTGAGGATTGAGCATTTTGTTTGGACTGTATCGTATTTAGACTGATTATTTATAATCTAGGTGACAATTAGATATATTTCATATTTTAAAATCTAGGTGACAATTGGATCTACATCGTACTTGAAATTGAATTGATTTTTTATAATGTTTTATTATATTTATATATAATAAGAATTATTATGTTTGACAAGATATGAGCTTTTTTTTTAATTTTAACAACACACATGAAAAAAATAAAATAAAAATTATGATTTAATTACTCTAGTACAAGGCAAAACTATAGTTGTCAAACTTGATTTATTCTAATGAATTAATTAAAAAACCTAGTGATTTGAGGTCAAGCTATTGATTTTATTTGTATATAACTTATTTATTATTAATAAAAACTTTTTTTTGTCTTTAGTATTCATTTATATTTGATTAATGAATTTAATGTTTAATAAACGAGTCTAGAGTAAAGATGAAGTTCATGAGATAAAAATGCTTTGCAAATGAAATTATAAAGTAGTTATAATTATAATTTTCGTATTGCATCAAAATTTTATTCCTAAATGATCATGATCAATGTTTTATTAAAACTGGATATTAATTAGAGTTGTTGATATCGATATATATTATGTTCCTTTCATTATGAAATGAAACAGTTGTTCTCATAAATTAAGATATGAGGAATACTTTTAACGAATATGTACATGTTTGTCAGATGAAATGTATAATGAACTAACATGTAAGAGAATTTCATATAAAGAGATCACATATATCTATAGAAAAACTCTCGTGATAGTTGTGTAAGTGATTCTTAGACTCGGGATCATTAAGTTATCTTATACATGGAGTATTATACAAATATAGCACTTCTGAAACCAACCCTCTCCCACTTGAGCAACATGTACCGTAACCCCTTCATCGGATGTTAGTGAAGAAACAATCCTATCCAAAAAAACAGAAGAAGTCCACACTCCCTTCATAATATGTACTTATATTCCAAAAACACTCATTATGTTATATATTCCCTGGTATTTAAACCAAACCCCATTCATTATAGATTTAACTCTAATAAAGAACAAGAACAAAATAACTAGGTGATCGCAATGCCACAACAAATAATCCTGAATGCATCATTAACCTCTCATGCATTTGTGTTTGCATTCGTGCTTAACAAATATACAACATTTAAAAAGATTATAAATCCAAAGCTACTTTAGAATTGTTAATTTATAGTTCACATTAAACACCATAAATATATTTTATTATAATACATTTAAAATGCAAGTTACTACTTGACAAAGTTCGCTTATTATTATTATACTTACCTTCTAGTTCAGGTTTTATACCTATGAAACCCAACAATCCCTCTCACTTCTTGTAAGAAAACAAGTTGACCAAACTCAATCTCTAAAGACTTTTCATTCATTTTGAATTTTGGTGGGATTTGTAAAAGAATGATCATTAAAAGAAGGAGAAATGAAATGTAATTTACCAATTAGATATAAAACTTTTTCAATAAACCTAATTTATTTTAATTACTCGTCTCTCACCACTTGAAACACTTCTGGGCTCTGGATCTCACACGAACATTGAAAAGAAGAAGAATAAATTCCTGATGTATTGAATGTAGTTAAGAACATGTTAAACATCAAAGCCGATTCAATGCCAAGAAGCTCTTAGAACTGCATATGGGAGAAGGTATCATTGAACTATTCTAACTCAAAAAATAATGACAAAAAATCCTAGCATTGTGGTTCTTTTTTCTACATTTGCTTATAAAAATGATATAAGAAACGAAACCTAGAATTTTTTTAAAAAAAAATTAATTGGGGTGGTGAATTCATTGTGCACCTATATTCAGTGTACTGTGAACGAGAATAGTATAATGACTATTTTGACCTTCCAAAAAAACTCATTTGCTTGGCTTCAGGGGGTAATATTATAATTGTATAAGGACCAATCAGTCATTATAATATTTATTGAGAACAAAAAAGTCTTTTTGCTTTGTAATTGCATAGTGTATTAACTTGAATACCCTTGAAATCAAAATAAAACAACCTTTGTTAGAGGGGCAAGTTCATCTTTTAGAAATGCATAGTCAATTTACTTAGTTACTTCTTGAATCAGAAATTTTTAAACTTAGATATATGAGCTTATTCATCTTTTCAATGTGGTTATTTTGAGTTTATGGGAATGGGCAATTTTATATTTTAAAATTAGTAATTAATATTTTATATATAAATGTACAATGCATTTACTTGGTTACCTTTAGAGTCAGAAATTTTTATACTTGGGTTTAATGTCTTATTTGTCTTTTCATTGTTGTATTTTTGTAATTATAGGGTCAAGATAGGGGAATTTCATATTTTAAAAATAATATTTAATGTTTTTAAGAGAAAAGTTGTTGGCGCTTATAGTGTACTTGTCAGCGCTTAAGATCGCTTTATGCATTTCAAGTGGTGTGTGCAATGGTGTTGTGAGGTGAAAATTCTGCAATCATAATAGCGTTCAAAAGCTCATGGAGTCATTGTTTAGATGAGGTGATGCATGTAGCAGTTTGGCTCTGGTGACTTTTTTTTTTTCTCTTCGTCTTGAAAAGTGCATTGCTTAATTAGAAATCCATATTGTCCTTTTTTTTTATATATGTGACTTAGTCCTTTTTTGTATGATTTTCATCTTGATTCCTTTTGAAAACTTTAATTTTTTTTTACTTCACTCTTGATAGAAATTTTAATTTTAATTTTGTTTTGTTTTGGTTTCAGATTTGTTTATCTTTCTTTTGATTTTGAGTTTTTGTTTTGATTTTTTTTGTAAAATATTTGGATATTTTTAATTTCACCCTTAAATCAATGAATGTTATTTGTCCTTTTATTTTTTTTGTTTAGAGTTTCTGTCCTCATTCTTTTTTTTTTTTAGCCTTTTGTTAGTTGGATTTTTTTTTCAATTTGTTTTCTAATATTGAAATGTTATTTTTCCTCTTATTTTATTTTAATTTCAGATTTGACCCTCTCTCTTTTAATTTTGGGTTTTTATTTTGATTTATTTTGTAAAATGTTTGATTTTTTGTAATTTCACCCTTAAATCAATCAATGTTATTACCCCCCTTATTTTTTTTGTTTGATATCGTGTCCTCATTCTTTTATATTACTATTTTTTTTTGTTCTGAAAGATTTGTTTTTCAATTTCATCCTCTAACATTGAGTTAGTTAAAAATTGAGGGTCATAATTTTCTCTAGTTGGGTTACACCGAACTTATGACCGAGGTAACAGGATTAAAAGGTTAACCTGGGTAATATTGCTTTTTTTTTTAAATTGATTTTTTTTTCTAATTTTATTCTTCAACATTTTAAATTCTATCTTTTAATCGAATTTCTTTAAAAATTATCATGGGCTCATGCCCATAAGTTGCATTTTTTCGCTCCTAGTTAGATTGAAATGTATCAACATCAATTTTTTTTTTTTTAGTAAACATTTTTTTTTAATATGATCACTTTTTCTTTTCTTAGTTTGATGCATATAATATTAATGATAATGAGATACACTTAGTCGATATGCATATAAATTAACCCGACACCATATTAATTAAAATAAAAATAATCCTGTTACCATGTGAAATGTAAGCCCCTGAAAAGGGAGGTCATTCAAAATTTGACAGCAAGTGATGACAAGATTATACAGGCGCTATGATATAATTGCAATTTTACTAGTGAAATGTCGGGACAATAACAGTTTGAGGACTCTGCCCTTCCCAAAAGATAGCATCTGGTCAACTAACTGAATATCCCATGGAAATGGTCACCCTTACTGAAAGAAAAATCACATACAGAGCTATGAGGCCCATCCCTAAAATCTTGCTAGGGCGCATGTCGTTCTTAGGTAAGACAACAAGCGCCCAGATTAATCCTAACATGAGAAACCCCATTGTGTAAAACAAGCTACTGTCTTGAGGAACAACGTATATACCAGTGCTCTGTGACCAGGCTCCTAGCAGCATTGAGACACCTAAGCCAACAAGAGTGTTGAACATGGGACCTGCATAGCATCCGGACATTGCAATCTGTGCGCTGTCACCACCATTCGCTGCCAATGCAACATTTGACACTAAATCCCCCATCGAGTTGCCCCATGCTAATACAGTTAATCCTAGGATTGATGGATTAATTCCTAGGACTAGGCCAAATGCAACTAACAGAACAACAAGCTCATTAGCTATCATGTAGAACCACACAATACTCATAAAAAATCCCCCTAATACCCAGGCAAGCAAGAACCTCTGAGGTGGATGATCAGAGTTTGTATGTTGATATGCAAGAACACCAAGCACACAACCAACTGCAGTGCCAATAAAATACATTATGATTCTGCTTTCAGAACCCACATCATCTTGGCTACTCAACAAGAATGCCAGTAATAGAGGAGCCAAGGAAGCACTGGCTACAGCATATGGCTTTGACCATGTTTCCTCGTCAACTAATGGGATTGTTAACCGTCTGGGCACTACCAATGGCAACTCCATCATTGACAACAGCCTGGAACATGAAAATGAAGAACTGCGGATTTCCATGCCCTCATCAGTCCAGCCCCACGGAGGCCCTTCTTCATCCAGCAAATTGATCTTTGATGCGTGATTGGAATAAATGGCCACATTCGAAGCCCACATCCATGATGGCAGGGAAGAAGGTAGATGGGGCACGTCACTTTCAGTCTCAAGGTCAAGCAGAGAACTATAAATGTTTGTATCCTCTTCACCACTCGTTCGTGAAAATATACTTCCTCGCACAGGAATCAATGGTGTAACAGCATCCAATTTCAACCTCTGTGCATGTTTCCTCAACATCTCATTAGCAGCCACAGAAACTGCATACACCACATAAATCAAGACAAATGCAATAGCCGCTCCAACACTCACCTCACCAACCATCAAAATTATCAACAATGACATTAGTGTAAAAAGGAAGAAACAAATATCTCTAATGAAGCATCTCCTGTCAATCTGAACTTCCTTATCCGCAACACATAATGATACAGCCCCAACAACAATGCAAGTAACAAACACCGCACCACCCAGCACACTATTAAGTCCGACACCACCTGCATCCTTTCCGACAAAGGCAGCGATACTTGCAAACACATCTGGTGCTCCATTCCCAAGCGGAAGGAGTGCAACACCAGCAACTGTAGGTGACAATGTCAAAAGATTCGATAACCTCTCCAAGGAACAACAGAAGTAATCTGCAGCTGTATTCCCCAACAAATAAAACAAAGCAGCAAGCCAGATACCCAACACTACATAACCCAACATTCTAAAATCACCACAATCACAATACAAAAACTTGATATAATCAAAGAACCCACCCGACGAACAATCCGGGTTAGCTTTCATGTACTCGCATTCATTAGCGTACCCATCATGATTAATCAGCCCACTACATAAAGCCTGATTCTTTAAGCTTGAGTCATTTTGATCACCAGTCACATTAGCCAAGCTCGATGAATTAGCATTGACTTCAATCATTTCCCTATGAATAATCGAATAACCCCTTGCCCCATCTCCAAAAACACCTCTTTGACTTGAAATTTTACCAACAAAAGGATTTCTAAGTATATCTACCCGGTTGTAAAATAAAAACAAAAAGATCAAAGTACAGAATCCATTGAAAACCCCTTTCAATTTGGGGTTCTTTGAACCATACAAGCTATCAAAGACTTTCATTTTCATCTCAAAGCAAAAAAAAAAAAAAAAGAAATAGAGAAAAGAATAGAAACCCAGAGGGGAAATCAAGGCCTAAAGTTTCTTCCTCGTGTTTACGGACATGAAACCCTAGTTCTTAAGAAAAGTTAAGAACTTCGCCAGTAATGAAATTGAAGAAAAATCTTGAGGACTTACCAATGAATTGGATAAAGTGTGAGCAAAAACAGAAGATTAGAAGGAGGGGGAGGATTAAATAGTGGTATTATGAAGTTGAGAGATAATTGAAAAGAATTTTTGGTTTGGTTTTTTCGTTTGGGTCGGCCGGATTCAACCTCAACCAAACGGGGAAGTCAGCAAACGCTTCACACACGCACGTGCAAGTACTGGAGTAAGATTCTGTTCCTGATTTTCTGACGACAATAATAGCTTGGACTTTCATTGATGCCGCCAAGCCTACTCACAAGCCACGAAACTTCGTGGGGGTTAGAACAATGGACATTAGCCCAACATGACTCACTAGTTACTGGACAAGAGGCTCGTACTATTTTGCAGATCCACATGGTCTTTGGCGCCTTATTTATTCAGTTATTTCCAAATCTTGTATTATTATAGTTGTAGAAATCATTCAAATTATAAATAATTATATTCAATATATTAATATTTATAAAAAAAATCTAGTATTTCTATGTGATGCATTAAAAAATTATGCATGTATAGATTTTGTTGTTTGAACTAATAATTATGATATAAAAAATTATCTAATATAAGTTGTATTCTTGGATGATCTTCAAAGCCAATATTAATTAATGATCTCAAAAAAAAAAAAGATACATGGGTTAAGAAAAATTTAAGATGGTACAAAATTAGCAAGCTTGTTATTTTTAAAAAAACAGAAATGTTGAAATAGATGTTTTACTTCTCTTAACATTCCATTCCACCATTCAAATCCCTTGCTACCTTTCAATATTTTTTTGTCTCATTTTTTTTTTTCTAATTTAAAAAGAAATTCTTGGAAAAAGAGAGAACTTTTTTGTTTTTAGAAAAAAACGAAAGAAATTATATATATATATATATATAAAAGGTTTGAAAAGGAGATTAGAAATGAAATTGCAAAACAATAAATAAAAGAGGTTTTAGCAAATAAAAATTGTTATCAATTGCATTTCTTGTGTCGCACCTGACATCGCAACGGTCTTAAAAATTTTGGTAAATATAACAGATATTTAACATCTTATTCTTAAAGGGTAAAAAGATATGGTTTAAGGAGTCATCATTTAATATTATGGTCATTAGAAATTCTAATTAGTCAATAAAGATTCTATGGAACGAGAATGATTACGCAAAAAGAAAGATACTATGATCATTTTAGTGTTCTACCTGAGGTAGATTGTATTGCTGGTTTTGTTTTAAATTGCTAAGGATTTGTTGTATTTTGCTTTTGATGTTTTGCTTATAATATTCATGACTCTAGTGTCATTTGAATATTCAACTAGAAATACTTCCAATCCTGGCGTTGATAAATATTACTTAAAAAGGTATGGTATTCATTACTTTGGCATCAATGAATGTTGGAGTCCATAATATTTTTCAATTCTAGTGTTCCAATTTATAATTCTGGCATTAATGAACATTGAAGGTATTTTTAATTCTGATATTAGTGAATACAAATATTTCTGAATCTAGCGCCACTGAATAAACAAGTAAAATTTTGAATTGAAAGCAAAACATATTTTTTGTTTTTTGCAATAAGAGAGCCTTCTTTTTTTATTTTTATTTTGGAGAAAAGAAAAGAAAAAAACAAAAAGGACTAGTATATATTTTATATCAAATTCATATTTCACAGTATTTGCAATTCAATATTAGATAAAGTTATAAAAAAAAACATGTAAGAACCCATAAATGAATTCAAAAGGGTCCTCAATTTTTTTTCAAAAATTTTCGGATATTTTAAAAGGCACATTTGACTTAGATATTAAAATAAAATAAAAGGTAAGAAAAAGATAAGGGGCATGAGGTGTACTTGCAAAACTCACGCGTAACCCAAAAAATCAAAATAAGCTGGATGAGCCTTATATCAAGGCCTACCTCAGTCTCAACAGTTCTCTAATTTTTAATGGGGACTGGATCCAGTCCAGCCATATAAGATGAGTTTGATCCAGCTGACCCAGCCCAGTGACCAAGCTGGCAACAATGTCACTGTGCAGGCATGCAGGAATTACAATTCACGCATGCACGGTGAGCAGTCAATTAAAATGCAAACGGTGCCAGTACTGCTTGCTTCTTCCAGTTGGGCTGCAAGACTATTAAGGACACAACATTGTCTAAAATGTAGAATTAGGCCCTTAAAATTTCTATTTCGTGAGCCACTCGGTGCTTTATTCTTTCATTCAAAACCACCTTCAACTTCTTTTTTTATTTTTTTGAATTCGAGAAAATCTTACTTTCCAGAAAATACATTCTATGGATCCAGGTAAAGGAGTAAAACCACCTTCAACTGTTAATAAGTTCAAAGCTTAAAGACATGTAACATTTTATAATGGTCAACAATCACATTCGTATGCTTGATTGATGAACACTATTCACGTATCAATTTAACATCAATTAAAATTGATTTTGAACGAAGGGATGTAGGCTGTCATAAAACTGAAATATGTCTAGGATTTAATTATCTATTTTGGAACCACATGGGCTATATTATTAGGTTATCGTGCTTTACTATGGGGTTAAATTATATTTTTTTTTCATAAAAATAATCTTTAGGTATCATAAATATGTTTTTTTAAAAAATAAATCCATGACTCGGGTTATACATTCGACTAGATTGAATAAATTGGTTTTATTTTAATTGAGCGAGAAAAGAGTCAACAATAATATATGGATCAAATTTAAAATAAAAAACAAATTCATCATGATAACCTAGAGAAAAAAAAATATTCTTTAAAGGGAGACAAACAATATAGATCAATTCACAACCCATTAAATATATCATGATAAAATAGGGTAAAAAAAGATGTAAAAAAATCAGTCTTGGTCAACCCGGGTTAACATAAAAAACCTATAAACTCAGTAAGTAGGGTTAAGTCAACCTGAGATATCCCACCAAACTCGTGGCCTAAATCATGAAATCAGAATAACCCGATAGAAAATAAAACAAAATTATAAATCCCATTTTTTATTAAAAAAAACTATAAATCCATGTTAACTTTTAAACTCATGACCTGGATTATTAGACTAAGCATCCTATATAGAGAAATCATGAAACCTAATTCCTAATCAATTAAATATTGAAGGATGAAATTGAAAAAAAAAAGAATTTCAATTATATAAAAGTATTCAAAATAAAAATAGCAATTAAAAGGATGAAAGTCAAGATTGAAATACAAAATAAATTTTATATAATTTGATTTAAGGATGAAATTGAAAAGAAAAATCAATTTAGCAAAATGACAAAAAAAATCAAAAGAATGATGATCAAAATCGACAAAGAAAACAAATTACCGAAACATCAAATACCAAATTGATCAAATAAAATTGTTGTCATCAAATTATACATTAAATACTGCCAAATTAATTCTATCGATAACATCGTCTATAAAACTTACATATTATCGAATTATTTGGATTATTTTTTATTTCTTCTTTTCTCAATATAATTTTTTTAGTATATACTGTGAGAATATTCATGTCGGTGTTTATTGACAGATTTAACAATAAAAAATTTGGTTGGTAAATATCACCGCAATAGATATACTAATAAAAAAATTTCATTAATATTTTCTTTTGTATTTATTAATTTTCTTCTACTTAGTGATCACTATATTTAAAAGAATGCAAACATTTGGAAAACGTAGCAATTCGTAATTGACAAGTTAGCATGGTGCAAAGATTTTGAGGAATTGTCCAACAATATCGTTGTTTCTTGACATAGGGCTTCACAAACTTGGAAAAGGTTGAAATTTCCTAGAGGTGTCCATGGAATTTTCCCAAGCTGAAAAATTATCTGTAATAATTTGTTAATTTAAATTTATTGTACTTATCATAATCATTTTGCATATCTATCACGTAAAAAAAATTACATTAAGTATTTCTCAAGAGAAAAAACATGACATAATAAAATATATACGTTAACGACATTAACTTTAATATATATATATATAGATTGTCCGAAGACTTAGAATATAAATTGGCCAAAAAAAGCCGTAGTTCAGAGCTTAGTAATATTGTCTCGCCTTAATTTAAAGTCCAAACTTTTCTAACCAAAACAATATTCCTTCAAAATTTATAAGAACAATAAGTCATTCTAATAAACATTAAAATTTATTCTGAGGGATATAGTTTAATTGGTTAAACTCTGAATTTGCTCCCTAAATATCACCAGTTTGAGTACTATAAATCTCAGGGTCACTGGAGACAAGGGCGGAACCAGAAATTTTTCCTGCCCTGGACTATTAAATAAATATATAAATATTTTTTAAGATCAATTATTAAATCATATACATGAATTTTTAAAGTTAACAATAAAGTTTTAATTCAAATACACTACTCAAAATATTAAAAAATAAATTTGAAAGTACATAAAATTGAAGTGAAAGTAAAAATAAATTCACTATTAAAATTACATCCTTCGATGTTTTATGAAATATAATTCATCTATAATCGAATCTGAATCGATATTGTACCAACCTTTCAACCGGGATAAAATAACAATCTCATGTCAACTAGAAAACAAAGTAATTAATTTTTTTTTCTCTCTCTCTCAATTCCTCCTTCCTTCACTTGATTCTTTCTTAAATTAGTGTTTTATAAGTTGGACTTTGTAAGTTTACAAAGTTATTCTCTCACTTTTCTTATTTTTTTTCCTTGGATTTTATGTTTTTCCCTTACCTTTCTCTATTTCTCTCTAACCTTTTCTTTTCTTTCTTAATTTTTCTATTCTGCTTCTGCTCAGTCAACAACATATAAAAGGAAGGAAGAGCTGATTTGTTTTATTTTTTAATGGCAAATAATCATTTTACTCTTAATGAGTCGTTTTGCTTTTATTTGACCTTTTTTTTTGTTAGCACTACCAAGCTCCGTTCATCCTAAAATTTTAACCAGATTTTATTCAATATATTTTAAAATCCCTTGCAAAATTTTAGCTCAATCTGATGGTCGGATTAAAAATTACACCCAATAACGTAAAACTGGTCAAATTGTAATTTTTTCATCAAATTTCTGAATTTCTCAAAAAATTCTGAAATTTTAACTCAAGTTAAAGCATCATATTAGAAGACTTCATGCAAATTTTCAGAATTTTTTGATAACTCAATCGAGAATTATGAAATTTTTTTTTGTATAAAACTAGTAAAAAAATATTGATAAAATCATGACCTAGACTATAGCCCACCCTATCCTTTACCATACCTCCATTCTTGACTGGAGACTTACATGGTCATTAACTTCAGGACCTCGAGAATTAGTCAAAATATACATAAACTGATCCAGATATTAATGATTAATTAAAAAAAATTAAGCTAAAATTATTCTCAATATCTTGCCTATTTTAAAGGAAAAATATTTAAGATCCCGTAGTTAATTAGGTTGTTTTTTCATTTATTCGATATACTTTACATAGTTTACATTCTGTATCAATATAAATTTTCAAATCCAATAAAATAACTATATAAATTATCTTTATTTATATATATATATATATATATATATATATATATATATATATATATATTAAATTAAAAAAACCACTTTTCTCTCCTCGACTGACGATTCTCTCACATTCAGAAACTATTTTTTCTTATTTTCGACTCAATTTCTCTTTCTCCTCCCAGCAAACACAAAATCTTACCAAAATCAAAACCTCATTTTTTTTTTGTGTTTAGTTAATTTATTCTCTTTTCATTTGAGATGCGATTTTGTTTAGGTTCAAGTTGTAAATTAATCGTTCTTGTTTTTTTTTTATATAACCCTTAAAAAAACCTAAAATTAATTTTCATGATTTGTTGTTAATATAATCTTAGTGACCAAACCAATTACAACCAAGGTTCAACAGTTAACAAGAAACGAGATTCTCTCAACCATGCAGCTCAACAATTGAAAAGGGGACTCCAATGGTCACAGCAGAAAGATAAAAATCCAGAAAAATTAAGGAAATCAATCGATCAGGGTTTGGTGGCTTCGAGCAAGATATGCAGTAGTTCAGAGAAAACTCCAACCCCACTTCGTCAGCGATTTTCAAATGCTTCATCGCTTCCTAACAATACGATGACATTTTATGCCAGGAGTGATCAGTCCAGTCCGGCGGCCAAGAGAATGCTAGCCTCAGGGATAATGCATGGTGATGGTGCCATGCCAGGCTTGCCACAAGAAACTATTGCAGGTCGATCACGCTCGAGTTCATTGGGTAAACAAAAGGGTGTTTTACTTGAAAGTGATGCCGTTTCTACTTCTAATATATATTATTTGATGATGGAACACCAAATGTGAAAGAAAAGAAAGTTCCACTAGTAAGAAGTTGAGGAGCCAATACTTTTGTTTTGGCGGATCAAGCCTTTGTGAAAAACACTAGGGAGCAGCATCGGAGCCAGGGTTCCAATCCTTCTGTTCTGAAAATATTCAAAGCAATTCAAGAGAAGAGAGGAGAAAAGGTTGAAGGTGGTGGCTGGTTTTTTTTTTTTAATGGTAAAATTATAATATTTAATATCTTTAGTTATTGAATAAAAAATAATGTTAATCTTGGAAGTAATAAATTATTTTTTGTTGATTTTGTTTTCGAAAATATGTTAAATGTTATGTGTGTTATAAAATTTAAGATGTAAATTGTAATTTTTTAAAGTATAGCAGATAAGTGAAAAACAAACTAAATTACAAGATGCGAAGCATAATTTTCTTAAAATTTAATTTTATTATCAACAAATTTTATATTTTACACTTTTATTTGAGAAAAGGATGATATTTAAACAGATCCAAATACAGAAAGTAAAATCTATAGCATTAGTCGATGTTCAATGTTGTTTGATTCTAAAATTTGGTTGATTTCACTAACAAAGTTTAAATAAAATAGGAAAAAGTGGATTATAAATCCATATCCATAACAATATATAAAAACACGAATTTGTTAAAAAAAAAAATATTGATTTTCATATTCTTAATACAATATTAAAATTGCAATATAATACCAAAACTAAAACAAATTCTACCTCACCTCTAATTAAGAAAAAAATCAATATTGTTAATCTCTTAAAATCACACAACAAGAATATTGCATAATACTAACGGACACAACCATAATTTTTAGATTTATCTACAGAATTTTCTGTTGATATTTATACTCACAATCTGCCAGCATGAATTTTCTGAACAGGCTCATGGACAGAAATAATAAGTTGAAAAAATTCTCTTCGGTTGTTTGTGGTCTATCGGTGAGTTTGTCAGTAATAATTTTATCGATAGATTTACTAATGGAAAAACAAGCAAAGTTTTTTTTACCCGCTTCATTCTGTTAATATTTTCATAAATGAATATAACATATCACCAATACAAAAACCTTATGTCATCACATCAATGATTTTTTTGTCCATTGATATTTTCTTCAGTGAATTTGACACATAACTATCAAAAAGACCGTTTGTTATTCTGTCGGTGAGTAAACAATGGTAGTGACATTTGTAATAATTCTTTTCAAACTCTCTGAAATATATTAATGGACTTAGATTGTCGATAAACCCGTTAGTCATATTTTAGATTTTTTTAAAAATCTATTAAAAAATAGAAAATCAGTGGAATTTGCAATAATTCTTTTCCAACTCTCTAGAATATATCGACGAACTAAGTTCACTGGTGACTCCGTCAGTAATAATTTAAAAATATATATTTTTTAAAAAATCTATTAAACAAAAATAGAAAATAATTAAATTAATATAAAAATCAAATATTAATTACATATTTAAAAATTTATAAGTTCAAATACAATTGATCTAGAATAGAGGCGCTAGAGGAGGAGGAGGAGGGGGGTCTTTACCGGGATTGCAGAGCAAATAAAAGGGAGCACATGTATCACCCATCTGTGATCTAATCTCCATTACCAATTGGCTGAGTTTAGTTGTCTCAGCACGGAATCGTTCATAATCAGCAGCAAGATGGGTCGTTCAAGCTTGAACTCGTTGGTCTAAAATCGCCTTCGGAGTTTGAGTGCTCAAAACTGATTGTGAGCATTTAATGGTTGAAACACTACAGACCGTTCGCAAGTCCTCAGCCGTAGTGTTAGAGAGACAATACACTTGATTTCTATTAGGTCCACCTGATAATCCTGCCTCTAACAACAAATTCAGATCAAGATTCAGATGGGTCGAAAGATCATCATTGTATCTCTCCTTCAACCGGGTGTTATGTGTATCTTGAAAAAAAAAGTATGCAAATTCAAAGAAAATAATAACTTAAGAAAAAAAAATGTTTGAAAACCAATATACCACAAAATGCTAAGCTTGACTATCCACGAGTTGCTGCACCTTTTTTGGCAGTTATCAATCCGCATGTGTGTTTCTACAAAAAGCTCCATCGGGCTTGACTTGCATCCAAGAACCGTAGCCTGCAAGATAAAATTGTTGTTAGTTAAATATATTTATAAAAAAACAAAAAATAAAAAATGGATGTAATTAAAAAAGAATTTTATCATTCGCTTTACATGTGAAACAAACAGAACGGACCTGCTGGTGTGCGTGGTAACAGAACCATAAACATGTTGGTTCTGGTTCTCCGCACTGGAGTGTGATCGTCACATGAAATGTTTGGATGTCATGTGTTGAATATATTTTTCCCACATGGCCTCTAAGACATACGACGGTCTGAAATCTTTCCAAAGCACCACCTCCTTCCAACCTGAAATCTTTCTCTTTTCGTATATTTTTTTGTTTTCTTTCATGCCTTGTACCAAAAATCATGCAACCTATATGGTACAAATGAATTATCTGTTAGTAAATGAAAAACAAAACTAAATAAAAGGATTAACTTTTTTTTTTTATCTTGACTCTAATTTTTCCTAGTTGCAACGTGATTCTCTTAGACCCTCGTAATAACATTTTCTGCTCTATCCCATTCAAATTTTTTCTTGGAGTTAAAATTTGTAAAAGAAAAATTTTCATTAATATTAATAAATTAATCACATTAACATAAAAAATATTTAAATTAATAGTAACTTTAAACCTTCTGAATCATGCATCAATCATAAGTTTCCGTTTAGGATGTTTAAAAACTTAACTCCATTGAAACAATAGAATTTTTATCGATGATGTTATGATTCTAGCAACCTTAATTTTATAAACTTGAAATTGCATTCGTTAATTGAAATTATTTTTTCAAAAATTATTAACATGTTGTTGTGAAGGGAAAACAAAGTTACATTAAAAGGTCGTTCTTTTACTGATCATAGTACTTCCAGGTAAATGGTTCTCGCTATGAAGGGACCCCCCTCAACATGGCAACATCGCACTCGTTGAGCCAATGTCAAGTGTCATTGTCTGTGTCTAAGGTGCTTGTTTTTGGTCGGTACTTAATGACTCATGGTCGTCAGAAATGCTGGTAGAAGAACTAGAAGCGATCATGTCCGTATGACGTGCTATTGAATTTTCCCTAGGCATCTACATAAATTAAAGGATTAAGATACCGTATACTATTTCTATTTTTTTAAAAAAATCAGCAGCACTTCTCTTATATGAGAGACTACCCAAAATTTATAAACTTGCAAATACACAACAATTTAAATTAGATTGTCACAAACCAATTGATTTTATTCAATTTGTTTCCTTGTCATTGAGTAAAGAGTTCACTCAACTTAGTTTTTAGATTATTTCTAACTAGGATTTTACTTTATAAATTGAAAAGCTTCTTTTCTATAATTAGGTTATATATAAAATTGTTGTCATAATAATATTATATTGTATATCATATAAAAATCAATCTAAATTTATAACTTTAACTTGTTATTGAAATTGAACTTATAATTGTGAATATATAATAATCAATTATTATTAACCAAGAATATTTTAAATTTATTAATTTTAATAGAATATTATTAACTAATAATAATAATTAAAATCAATCCTATACATTTAATAGAATTTGAACAACAAAATTGAAAAACTAAATCCAACTAAAATTCAACAAAATTTTTCTCATTTAAAAAAAAATTCCAATAACAACATTCATATAATTATTAAGAATAAAAAAATTAGAAAAATAATTAAAAAAACACAGGAAAAGAAAAAGAAAAAAATCTTACCTTGATTTTGTTATGATTGAAACTTAGAAGCGAATTTGTTTTTAATAGTATGTTAATTAACAAAAAAAAAAACAGAGAAGTTAGTAGAAGTAGAGAAAGGAGAAGACATACATTCGTGTGGAGGAGAAGAGAAGAGAAGAGAAAAGAAGAAGTTGATGAGAGAAGGAGAGAGGGAAGAGAAAGAAATAGAAGGATGTTGGTGTATATTTGCACAAAGAAAGAGAGAAGAAGAAGAAGAAGAAGAAGAGGAAGATGAAAGCCATCCTGTCTGTTATGATATGAGGGATTATGGTCTTTTAATTTGTGATTTTTTTACCGATGGTTTTACTGATGGAAAATTAAATATTAATATTTTTAATTTTTTCGTATGTATTTCTGTCTGTAACATCTAATTAAAATTTTCAATTTTATTGAAAATTTCCAAAACCCCCCCAAATATCATCGATAAGTTTTCATTTCATCTGTAAATCCGTATATAAGAAACAATAATTAAAAGTGACATAAAAATTTGAATAGTCCCATTACTTTCTGGATTATATCGACGAATTTAATTTGTCGGTTTTACCATATGAATTAAACACAATGAACAATTTTATGGAGACGTGAACAACTCCACTGTTTTCTGGAATATATCGATGGACTCAATCCATCAGTCATACATTATGTATACTTAAATAATTACCGACGCTTTTCTATCGAAAAATTTAAAATTAATATTTTTATTTTTCCATCGGTGTCTCCATCTGTAAAGTCTAATTGAAATTTTTAATTTAATAAAAACATTCAGAAACCCACCAAATATTACCAATGTCTTTACCATCTGAAAATCAAAAATAAAAAATTTAATATTTTTGCCAATTTCTCCATCTCTAAAGTCTAATTGAAATTATCAATTTAATAAAAAATTTCAAAAACCCGCCAACTATTATTGTTGGTGGTACCATATGTAATGAAAAATGCAATTGAGAGAGGAACAGTTCCAATGCACTCTGGAATATACGGGCGAACTTAATCCATCGATGATACCCTCTGTATTAAACATAATGAACAATACGATTGAGAGGGGAACAATTCCAATACTCGTTAGAATATACTGATAGACTTAATCCGTCAGTGATACCCTCTATATTGAACATAATAAACAGTGCAATTGGGAGGTGAAAAAATCTAATGCTCTATTGAATATGTCGACGACCTTAATTCATCAGTGTATCTGTTTGTATTTTGTAGTCCATTGATATTTTCATCGGTGTACAATAGTTTTTATTGCCAGATTGTATCTGTATTCCTTATTTATTCATCCTACAAATACTTAAAATCACAGCAACACACACAACATAATAACACAAGTTCTGTATAGAATATTAAAATTACATAAAATTAATGTTTCCTTGTCATTTCATAATAAATTAACGTCATTATCATTACATTAAAGTTAATTTCTTCCAGAAATATTATATTATAATTTATGTCATCACACAACCGTGTTGTACAAATTAATCAGAATTGTCTTTTTCTTTTTCTTCAATTTCGTCATCTCCATCATAATTTTCTACGTTGATTTCATCGCTATCATTATCTTCATCGACTTATGTATATCCGCTAGTTCTCAAAAAATCATTTAACTCCTTAACGTCAGCATCAACCAAAGTATTTTCGGCTACGCAAAAAATTGATTTTTCTTCTAAGTCATTAAATAGAACAACTCGATATGGATCAATTAACTTATTAAGTTGAAAGACATCATCTCCCACAGTCAATTCATGATTTCCATCATGAACAACCTGGACACAACCACTGAGTTTGGTTTTCATTACGGATAATCAATGAACTCTTGAACGTTTATTTTTAAAGGAAGGAGTATATGTGTAATAAACTTGCTGACATTGCTTGGCAAAAACAAAGACATTGTCGACATTGCAGAGTCTAGCTTTTGTATTTATTTTGACCAATCATGATAGGAATATACTCTGATACCTTTGTCAGTTGTATCATACCAATAACATTTGAATAAAAAGACTTTATTTTGTTTGCTATGATATTGCAATTCTATAACCTTTTCCAAGTTGCAATAATATTCAACTTTAAACTCATTAGAAGTCGATCCCTTAACACATATCCTATTGTTATATGTCTTTCTACCATGACCATACTTTTTAGTATGAAACATATGTCCATTGATGAAATACCTGTTATAACACTTCACCTTTCTTTTAGGACCCAAACTTAGTAAATTCAAATTAAGTAATACTAGCATTCTCTCCCAATTGATAAACCTAGTACATTATGATATTAATATAAGCATGTAAAAACATAATTTATGATATACATGTATATAACTTATAATTAATATCAAAACAAAGCCAACATGTAAAATAATCATATAATATATTTAAGTTTTAAAAAAAGATACTTGTTGAAGAACTTTAAAATAGTGAAGCTTTTGTTATTGTCTATGATTAATCATTTATCTTTAAGAATTTATTTCTCATCTCTTGGTGCAAATGATGTTTATAATAAGTCTTCCAAGATTTAAATAATACCATCTTAATTTAGATACACTTCTAAATAAAGTTTTTGAAGCAAAGTAAAAGACTATATCTCAACAAAGTGAATCTAAGCTCTAGATTTAGAAAAAAAATCAAAACATAAAAAGAGAAGAAAAACATTAAAAATGAGGTGATTAAGTGTGTGTAAAAATCTGAAAAAACTTGTAGGAAACTCTTCCTTCACCTCTGTTTTAAGTGGATTTTGGATGCTAGAAAGTTAAAGAATTAATAATGGTAATAATCTGAATTAATTCCTATAATTATCAACTTTTTATTAGTAACCTAAATGTTTTTGCTATAAATTTGATTTTTCGAGCTGAAAAAACTGTTTGAATTTGCAAAAATGCTTATGGAATAGACTACTCAGGTGTTAACATTCATGGGTTGGACTTGACAAAACAATAAGCTAGAAAAAATAATTCTTCATAAACCAGACTCAATTTCAATTTTTAGTTGGCAAAAAATAATCTATTGCAATTCAAAATATTATTTTACAATAAACTCAAAATCAAACGAAAAGCCCGAGCATGACCTAGGTCATCATGCGTGTGTGAGTAAAGACTTCTCCCTTCTAAAAGCATGAGTGTTCTTTGAGTTTAATTTTAACTTCTCAACTTCTCACTTTATAAATACTAGGAAAGTTTTGTTTTATTTCTAAATGGAATGTTCTTTTAAAGGATTTTGGTTTTCACCAAAATATGTCAATTAAGAATTTTTTGAGATTAATTTTTTATTTATTTATAATTTATTTAAATCATGTTAATATTTAATGTTAAAGAGCTTATGTTAAAATTTAAATTCCAATAAAATTTTAACCCAGAAAAACTCATTTTTAATATAAACTCAAATACACCGATTAACCATTTTCTTTAAACAAAGTTTTCCAACAACACATGCCAACAACCTTCGTCTTGGCAGTATACAGTATACAATTAATTATTGATTAAATTATTTTATACAGAGTACGGACAACTTCCAAATTCCAACTTTCAATGGCTAAACTATGATTTCTTTGACTTGTTGGCATATATCCACACGCAAGAAGTTAATTAAGCAACGATTGATTAATTTCCATGCCCCACCCGTGTTTAATTTGACAGCGTGGTATCTTGTAGCTATCGATCTAGTTGCCTGTGCCATATCGTATTCATATATAGAATGATTGCTAGCTCTTGGATTTATGTTTTGGCGTGAGTTGTATATTTTTTTATAAAACATTTTGGATATATAAAATTTTTTCAAAGAAATATAAATCATAAAATTTATGCAAATATTTAATCAAATAAATCAACAATTATTTATGTAAATAAAAAAAATCATTAACAATAACTAAAAATGAAATTGATAAAATCAAGAGATGAATGTAGATCAAGATACTTGATCCCGTAACATGAGACATTTACTTTGTTGGGTTTGCTGAATTTATTTATTAAAATAAATTTTTTTATTAAATCAAATGATAATAGAAATAAACACATATATGATATTGATTTAAAAATAAAAGAAAAAAGAATATTATCAAGGCTGTACATATTATAAATATTATCTAAAAATAAATATTTTTATTTTAAAAAAATAAAGTTCATCTATACAGAACAAAACAATTTATGGATGAATTAAAATAACACCTTAAATAAATTAATTACATACAAAAAAATTAAAAAAAAAACCTCTATTTAAAAAATGACTACAAAACTTATAGCCTACTCATAAGAACGAGATAACCTGATAGAAAAGAAATTTAAAATAACTACAAAACCAATCTTTCTTAAAAAAATAAAAATAATATCAAACGATAAAATTAAAAAAAAAATGAGCCAAAAAAAGGATGTTGATCTGTATTAACTTTTCAAACACATGAACTAGGTCATTAGACCAGAAACATCATAAGTGAAAAAAACTATGAATCTCAATTCCTAACAAATCAAATGTCGAAGAATTGAATTAGAAAAAAAAATCAATTACACAAAACAAAAAATTATAATTAAAAGAATAATGGTGAAAATTAAAATAAAAAATAAATTACAGGGAAACCAATTTTTTTTTATTGGGGGTTATATTGAAAAGAAAAATAACTTTAACAAAGGAAAAAAAATCAAAAGAATAAGGGTCAAATTACAAAACAAATAATACACCATAAACTTTGATTAAAAGATGAATTGAAAACCAATAAAACTTTAACAAAAAAGCCAAGAAAAAAAATAAAAATCAAAAGAATAAGCACCAAATTAGAAAATAATTTATAACAAATTGTAATTAAAGAACTAAATTAAAAACAAACAAAACTTCTATAAAAAAGCCATAAACAAAAACCAAAAATCACAAAAATAAGTATTGAAATTGAAATACTCAAAGAGACCAACATGTATTTTTTAAGGCAAAAGGGAAAAGAAAGAAAGAAAAAAACGAGCACCAACGCCAAACCACCCTTTAGTCTCTGTAATGAGTTGAACAAAGAAAAAGAGGACATGACGATGTTTTCAACAACACGAAAGAAGGTTAGATTTGACTATAGGGAGGCGCCACACACACCGTCTAGAAGGCACGGGGGCCTCCCATCCATTTGCATGTAAAGATCACACGCCATTAGCTTTTTTGAATAAAGAATTAATTATTTAACATAAAAGACTATAATACTCTAAATGAATCTAGAATAAAAGAAAAAACCTATGTGAAAGGGAAAAAAGCCCTTGAATATGTCTCTTGTTTTTTTGTTGTTTCTAAGGGCAAAAGTGTGATTTTATTGTATTCTAAAAAAATAAAAAGATAGAAAAACCACTGGTTCATAATTTTATTTTATTTTTTATTATAAGGATAAATAAGTTATTTTACTATTTAAAAAAATAAAAAAAACATATATACTAATGAAAATCTTTTAATGACCAATTATTTATTGAAAAAGATCAAATTACCTTCAACTCAGTAACATCCAATTTGTTTTATAAAATGACGAATGGATAATTTTACAATAACAATCAATAATAATATATATCTAGTGCTAGGGTAAAAACCCACATCTTATAGGTTTTTTGTTTTTTTTATAATAATTTGTTAACATCAACTCTTTTGTATATCCTTAATTTCATCATATTTAATATTTCATATTATTAGCATATTGTTTTCGTCGTCATTGTGTTTTTTGATGTGTCTCAGCAGGAATGATTGTCCATAAATTTATTTACATCTTGAGCCTTATTTTAGATTTACCCAACTGGAACACACCTATTTCAATCCATTAACCATTTGTCATATTATTTATCAATGAAAAATGAATTAATTAAAGTTATCCATTTTTTTTTAAAAAAAATGTATATTTCAAAGATGAACATTTTTTTTTGGATTTGAGGAAACCCTACCCCCGGAAAACGCACTTTATGAGTCCAGATGAGCTAGTAAAACCCAGCTGTTCTAGTCTCTTACGAGATGTGCACGCCCTAACTCGAACTCAAGACCTACTGTGCAGATTTCAAGCTCTTTGCCATCACGCTACATCTCTTGGGGACTTCAAAGATGAAGATGTAATATGTATATCTTATATCATTTATCAACAAAAAATATTTTAAAATCATAAAGATGCATAATAAATATTTTTTTTTTTAAAAAAGGAAGATGTGTGCATGTATAAAAACACTCCAAGAAATGTTGCCAGAGAGAAGAATAAAATAAAATGAGCATTTGTACAAATAATGTCACCAAACACAAAAATTAAATGCGTATTATGTTCCATGCAAAATAAGACTGTAGTCATTGTTTTTTTTTTTTAATCACTTTAATACGGAAGGGACATGTATGAAGATTAAAAATTTGAAGAACCAGAAGAAATGTTTTATAAATGTATGAATGCTAAAAAACAATTCTGCAGAGGCTAAGCACGTGAATGTAGAAATTAAAACAATTGTTTATGTCCAATATAAAAAAGAGTAAAACACTCTTCCTCTTCTTTTGTTATGAGAAAACAACTATGAAACTTACTTATAACAATGTCATATAAATAAAACTTACAAATATGAATCTTCAATCCATTTGATAGAATTTATCTGCAAGAGCTTGCAAATATCACCAATTTTTTATATTTTCTATTTTTTTGATAACCCGGGGTGTCCGGGTCAGCTTACGCGCATCACAACTAATCCCCGAATCCACTGAATACCCTGCAAGCCCAGTAAACAGGTACAACATCGTGGGAGTGACAGGCGTGTACGTTGATGCTTGAACCCAGGATGCAGAAGAAGGAAAACCCTGCCAGGATCGCTAGGGCACAAGCCTCAATGCAATATCATCAATTGTTTTTTAGATGTTGGTGGTGGTCCTAGAAATCAAACCACTCCTACAACATTGTATTTTTATAAACTTAATTATAATTATCTTTATTTTTACATTAGATAAGAGAATTATGGAGATGTTAAACTTATTTGATATAAATAATTTTATTGCCTTAAATGTTTTTACACAGTTCTAAACTAATATAAAATAGATAAAACACATAGAAACAGTTAATTAATTGAGGTTGTCACATGCTCCATTTGGATATATCACTATTATGAAATAATTAGCTCCATATTGTAGATGGATCAAATTTCTCTTACATATAAATCAAATTAATTAAAATTTAATTGTCACTTGTACCATCTTCTTTAAAATTCATCTTAGTCCAAATACTTTTAAATAGATCTATTAAATGCATCATTGGATTACTTTCCCCTTGATCATGTAATTGATCAAATTAACACTTCTAATAAATTTTTTGATTTTAAAAACTATATTATGAACTAATCCGCATCCGCATCAAGTATTAGTATTCATGTTGGGTCGGATTTAAACTTTTTTTTCTTGAGTACATGGTATATAAAAGGAAAAAAATAGCAAAATTTAAAAACCAAAATATAGTATTAAAGATAATCAGCATTATGAACTTAATGGATTAAAGAGAGATTGAATGTTATAAAAGATGACTGCCAAAGAAAGTATCATCAAGAAGAAATGAATCAATGCCTAATTTCGTGTTACTCAAAACCCAATTAAGAGTAATTAATTGATGAGATTTAAGCCGCAGATCCAATATTAAGAAAAAGAATAGAAAAAAAGATAGCATACCAGGCATCACATCATGATCCCGCCTGTACTGTCGGAGAAAGAAGAAGAAATGGGGGAAACTCTATTTTGGTCCCTCTTTCTTTTTGTCCCTCTCATTTCACTCACTAATATTTTTTTTCTCTCCTTTTGTTTCTTCTTCTATTTTTTTATATTCTTTTTTTAAAAAATCATAAATATGAAGATGACAAGCGAAAGACTTGGAGATTATGAAATGGGTGTAAATTGACCGCATTGCATCGAAAATATATTTCTTAAAAATATTTTTTATTTTTCTCAAAAATATAAAAAGCTGTTTAGGACACATATGTATTTGCATAGTTTCATCATGCATTTGTATTCATGATAATAAGGAGTGTGATTAATTGTGCAGAAAAAGCTATCTCTTGGTAAAATGAGATAAATGCAACTTTTTGAGTAAAATATGGTTAAATGAATTATAAGTTGATGGTTACTGGAAATGACTAAAAATTTCAGTAAATCAAGTAACCCTTCTGTGAAACAAGTAATGCAACATCTCATTTTAAAAAATGTGATTAAATTTAAAATGATTGATGAAGATTTTTTTTTTAATGTATTCTTCAATAAGTGATTGAATCTAAATTTGTTTGTTAGGATTTGAGTAAATGATCTATCAACTCGTATGACTTTTTATATATATATTAGTTAAACTAGCAATTATGACATATGCATGTGATTCTTCGTTTTTTTGGGTACAAAATATGAACTTATCAATGGCTACATTGCTACTATGATACCAAGAATACAATTTGAATCAACAATATGAGAAACTAGTTATACTATTTTATTTTCTTTTTAATCCACTATAGCATTTTCTTCACTAAATTATATGGTAGGAGATACACCTAAATTTAAATGTCCTAAAAACCTCCAATAAAACTCAACTTTTCTTGGGCTTAGTCAAAAGAAATATCCAATTTTCCTTGAGCTCAATCAAGAAATAACACGTTTCTCCTAGGCTCAGCCATGGAAGTGATCCATCTCTTTTGGGTACGGTTACATTGTGGATCTTCTTCTCTTTAGATCTATTAGGTGTATAAAAGTCCTTCAAGAATCCAATATATTTCCATCGATATTAATGTTGTGTAATTGATAATGTGTAAAAGTCTTTTAAAAGTCCCTCATATTTTCATCTATATTAATACATATATTAGGGATATTTTTCCTTATTAATACATGTGCCAGAGATATTTCATCTCTTTAATACTATTAGGGCAATATTATGTTTTAGCCCCTCCTCTCTATAAAAAGATTAATGCTATAAACAAATCATAAATCTTTTAAACAAGAGGTTCAGAATCTCCATTGTATATTGCATGTTTATTTTCAAAGTATTTCTCCATAATATTATTTTATTTTCTCTCAAAAAGTCATTGACTTAACCATCAGAGAGTCCCAAAATTCACCAAAAAGAACCTTTTACAGGTATCAAGCACTCGCCTCCAGTCTCCTTAGCTAGGGAGAATGAGTTAGATTGCTAGAACTAAGAGATTAACCGATTGTCCAAGACATAATAAGTCTTGCCCTTAAACAACTTGGATGTTTTGAGACATCATTATTGGCGTTGTCTATGTGAACTAATAAGAGAGTCATAATTTTCTTTTTAAAGACATTTCCAAGTTATTTCATGACACACAACCATGACATGCTCGGACTACAACGCTTGATGGATCTACCCGTTACATTGACTTAACCATCAAAGAGTCCCAAAATTCACCAAAAAAAACCTTTTACAGGTATCAAGCACTCGCCTCCAGTCACCTTGGCTAGGGAGAATGAGTTAGATTGCTAGAACCAAGAGATTAACCGATTGTCCAAGACATAATAAGTCTTGCCCTTAAACAACTTGGATGTTTTGAGACATCATTATTGGCGTTGTCTATGTGAACTAATAAGAGAGTCATCATTTTCTTTTTAATGACATTTCCAAGTTATTTCCAAGTTATTTCAAGACATGCTTGGACTATAACGCTTGATGGATCTACCCGGTACCACGAATACTTTTACTTATTCAAACTTCCAACAACTCATCAACTAAGTGCAACCCTTCATTTAGGTTGTGTTAACCACTCAGAGGCAAAATCAAGTTTTGCCACCTCAATAAATCTTGGCACCTATGACATCCCCACCCTTGGAAAGGATTGATAAGAGGTCTCCCTAGTGCAATAACACCACTCTCTAAGGGATGGATTAGAGGGCTCCCTAAAGTCCAACAAATCACCTTAGAATATATTATTCTTGATAGGATATAAGTTTATTTTTAAATTAGAATAATTGTCTCTTTGACATACACTTTCTATCTATAGATCTTCAATGGAAGTTGCTGGACTCTTGCAAAATATCCTTGGAATGAGTTCGCTCTATTGCGATTGCATAATCTCTTTAGAAAAGGTTCTCCCTAGTGCAGTTGCACAATCTCCTTGGAAAGGGTTCTCTCTAGTATGATAGCTCTACCCTCCACGACAACTTGAGATGACCAACCTCAACAAAGCAACAAGACCTCTATCTTATGTCTAAATATATACCATTAAGGCTAACTAGAACCTAGAGAATTAACACAACTCTCTAGATAGGCTCCCGGACCTTGTGTTATCTCTAGGGATGATCTCAAATCTCTTACTATTAGGTTTGATCTCTCCCTTTAGTGGGGGGCTCTCAAACCCTATGTCATTGTTAGGGAGGTCATAGGTCTTTAACTCTTAAAAAAATACAATAACTCTCCAAGAAAGGGATCAACTTGGTTTCCTTAGTGCAATAACACCACCTTCCTTGGGTTTCCCATCGCTCTTTAGAAAATTTTCTAAGTATGAGCATCAACATAGATACGTCCCTTCTATCCCTTGGAAATTTTCTAAGTATGAGCATTGATAGGGATTTGTTCTCCCTTAGACTTTTAGAAAATTTTCTAAATATAAGCTCACCTTTTTTGGACTCCTTTCAACCACTTGAAAATTTTCTAAGCATGGACTCCACCCTCCATGGATTCCTCTCAACCTCTTAGAAGATTTTCTAAATATAGGTTTACACTCATTAGGTCCTATTAGAAAAAAAAAAAATTAAGTATAGATTCCTTTATTATTTCACCTTACCCTCTTGAAAACTTTTCTAAGTATGAGTTTCTTCATGGTTCACCTCTACATACTTCAAGATTTGTTTTTCAAACATGGAGCATACCTTTACACACAAGCTCTCTGGTAAATTAACTAGAGTTTTCACCCCGCTTCTCATACAAAAATAAACAACAAACTCATCATATTGGGTACTTATACAAGTCTTTACATATAAATATCACTTAAAGTTGAGGGTCATTGATAAACCCAAATTTAGATACCTAAAAAGTCCCTTTGGGCTTAACTAAGGGAAGGATCCACCTCCTTTGGGCACAACTACATTTTGGATCATACTCTCCTAATACCCATTAAATGTATAAAATTCTTCCAAGCACCCACCATATTTCCATCGATATTAATATTGTGTGAGAGATAATGTGCGAAAGTTATTTAAAGGCTCATTATATTTTCATCTACATTAATACATATGTCAAAGATATTTCTATTTTTTAATACTATTATGGTGATATTACATTTTAGCTCTTTATCTCCATAAAAAGACGCATGAGTTATAAATAGACTATGAATCATTTAAACAAAAGGCTTGGAATCTCCATTCTCTATTGTATATTTATTTTTAGAGCATCTCTCTGTAATATTATTGTATTTTCTTTCAAAAAAGCATAAACTTAATCATTGGAGAGTTTTCAAATTCACAAAAAAAAATATTTTACAGGTATCAGGTACCAACCTCCAACTATCTTGGTTAGAAAAAATATATCAAATTATCAGAACCAAGAGATGAACCGATTATCTAAGATATAAAACTTGCACCCAAACAACTTGAATGTTTGGGACATTATCTTTAGGTATCTGTCCTTTTTTTATTTATTTTTTAAATAACATGGTTTTAGGTTTTATCCTATTCTTTATTTTCTTGGTTACTTGTTGTCAGAAACCTAATTCCATCTTGCTATACCAGGCGAAGAAAGTTTCAAATAAAAATCTATATTTTGACCTTTATCATTTGTTAAGAGTTTATTTTTTTTTTCTTATAAATTAACCAAACATCGCCTCTCATGTTCTCATAATCATGAAACCACACTCACTAATCTATATGAACAACATATATATATATATATATATATATATATATATATATATATATATATATATATATATATATGCAAACGTCATTTGATCATAACGTAAAATCACCACCAAATAAAAAACAACAAAAAGTGATTGTGAAAATTATTCAATGTGTAATAAGAACTATTTTTCTCTTTCATAAAAATTGTGTCAAACCCAAAATAATGAATTGTGATTTTTTATTTTCGATCCAATGGTTATTGAAAGTGGCTTGCAATTTGCATCGTTAATTGGTTGCAAATCTAATGAAAATTGAGTTTTTATTTATTTACTTGATTTGGATTTTTTTATAAAAAATAAATAAATTTGATTCCACTTAAAATACTAAAGTTAGGCAGAAGAAAAAGAAAAGAAACAGACCTAGAATACCATAAATATAGAGGAAATGAAATATAATATAAGAAGATAAAACAAAAGGAAGGGTTCGTAGCAAACAGGAAAAAAAAAAAAAAACACAGAGAAAGAATTGTTCAAAAAAAAACATTTAAATGGATGGAAATGCCGTTTTCCAAACAGGGAAAAAATTGTTTTATAAATTAAGCAAAAGTTAGCTCACGATAAAAAAAAAACATGGCAAAAATCACAGTGCAGCATCGAAGATGACAGTTCCAAAGAGGGGCCCACTGGGGACCATTTCCCCATCCCCATTTGTTTTTAGCTTTTACAAATTAAAATCTTCTTTTATTTTTATACTTAAATATATTTTTAACATATTTAACTCTTATAAATCAGTTATTATTATTTGTTTTTAGCTTTGTTGTTTGACTTTTAAAAATTAAAATATTTTTTTATTTTTATATTTAAACATATTTTTAACATATTTAACTCTTATAAATCATTGTTATCGTATCTAGTTTTGAATCTAATCTTGTCCATAACTTAGATTATGAATTTATAGAATCAAAACAAAATGGTATTGTATTGTTTTTTTTTTTCTAAAGATAAAATGATTGTTTTGAGATAATTAGGGTATCATATTAGGTTTTTAAAGGTAAAAATAATCATTTAAAATAACTTTTTATGATTTCAGATCTTAAATCATGACCTTTCGACCACCTTTAATTGTCTGAATCTTTACCAATAGACGACTATGTGTGTGTGTGTGTTTCAAATAGGGTAGACACACAACGTTCATCCTATTAAATAAAGAAAAGACTTCTTTTATTTTAAATAGAACAAACACACATTATCAACCCTATTGAACAAAAAAATGGAGGGAATTAAAGGTAGGTGTGTGGGCTTGGCCTTACAGGCCCACTCCTGCCTGTACATATTTGTATTGGACTAGGTGTGTTGACCCACGCATGTTTAGGCACTTGATCTCTTATTAGCTAATATTTTAGTTTGTTTTTTGAATTTTTGTTAAATCTTAATTAAAATAAATTATCAATAAAATAATTTAAAATATTATTTCATTAACTATCATTCAATTTTGATTTTTTTAAATAATATAATAGCAATTTTTTTATATAATATTAGCATTCATTTTGTTAATTATTATATATGAATCCAATATGCAATTTTTTTTTTTACTTTGTTGTCATGAATATTAAGTGAGAATAAAAAATTTATATTTTTTTTATTACAAATTTTTAACTTAATTTTCTCAGACTAATCATTCCTTTTTCTCTTTTACTGCATACTAAATATTAAGGCATGATTTTAATTTTTTTTATTGAAACTTGCTTTACATATCATAATAAATATTTTTATTTAAAAAAAATGTTTATTATAAGAAAAACATGTTTTTGGTAACAAAATACATTAATAAGAAAATATAGTTTAAATTGAAGATATATATATATTTCTATTTATTTGAAGTTAAAAGTTTTACAAAAACATTTTATTTTTTTTAGTTTTAATTAAAAAATGCCCCTAATTAAGAATGTCTGGGTAAAAAAAAAAACTGCATGTATATGAAAAAAAAATTCGCTTAATAATATATATATTAAAAATTTAAATCACAACTTTTTATACAAATGTCCATTTTAATTATAACAAAAACTAAATAAAAATATATTTTTAAAACTACCATATAGTATCAACGGGTAAATAACCGGTAAAATTTATAATATTGTAATAAAGCATGTCCTTTTTATGTTTGATTTTTTTTAGAGTTCATTTCATGTTGTAATTACAGTTTTTTAAAATGTTTTTTATTTAAAAATATATTAAAATAACATTTATTTATTTATTTTTAAAAATTTATTTTAGATATTAACCTATTACGATAAAGTGTGAGGCTGTGGACGCAGCCTCTGCCTCTGTTCACAGGTAGTGGAGCTACAAGTTTTGCCTCAACAACCAAGTTCTTGGCAGTATGCTAAGAAGTCTTACCGAAAATCTGAACTTCTTTCTGGTTGAAAGTCACGGCCACATCGACCACAGGGAACGTATAATTCTTCTATCAGATCATACCTACCTGCTTAATGGATTTTAGTGAAATTCATGTTTTCTGGCTAATCAAGCTTTGCCAAACTACCATCCAAAAACAAGTCATAAGAACAAATCAGTTCAGTAATTTCCATAGTTTAAATCCCGGGACTCGGCCGACCCGGGACTAGAACTGGGTTGGGTTAAAAAAAAACCAAAAGAAAAAAAAACTCAATGTATCCCTGCAATTCGGTTAAGAGCGTGTTTGGCAGTGTGGTTACGAGTGCTTTTCAAATAACTTTTCGTGCTAAAATACATGCCAATGATGTTTTTTCATTTTTTAAAAATCATTTTTGACATCAGCACATCAAAACGATCCAAAACATACAAACCATATTCAATTTTAGTAAAAAAAAATTTAAAATTTTTGGGAACACAGCCGCAGCCGGAAGTCGATAATACCCGGTTAAACTTTTGTTTGTACTCTTTATAAGGAATATTCGTGTGCTTAGTTATTTATTAAATACCGTTGGGTGAAATATAGTATTGGAGATAATTAGCTTATGGCTTGTGACATAATAAAAGTACTTGGCTTGATGAAGCGCATCTCTGTCTACAGACATATAATAGGTTAATTAATTATTGAATTATTTAATCATAAAATGGTCATAGATGAACTTTGGGGTTAGCAATGTATTATTTTATTTGAATAAATTTAATATCAAATAAAAAATCTCATTATTTAATCAATTAATTTGAGTTTGTACATGCAACAGGCAGTGCGAATGCGAATCATATATAAAATTAATAAATAATAAAATATTTCTTTAGAGTCCTCTTTATGAATTGTAAAAATAATAATAAAAAAAAGTGGAGAGAGAAGTTGTGTAAAAATAAGGGAAATAAAAGAGTAATAAATATCTAATTAAATAAAAAACATATTTGAAAAAAAAGAGAGAGATTCGAACCATGCAGTGTAGGCGTGCCAGCGGCCCTGTTTCTAACTGGTAGCACAGGCATGCCGCCACGGAAACCCAGACATGACTTCTAAAATAATGAATTAGAGATTGAAATGGATTAAAAAAATTAAGGATAAAAAATGTAAGAATAAAAAAGTAGGAATCAAATTACTGAATGTATATAACATGGTAATATAAGGATGGAATTCCAAATAATAAAAGTAAAAAAATATATATTAAGTTAAACGGTGTGTATAATTATGTGACATTTATGTGGTATAGTAATACAAAAAACAAAGTATGAGAAATCTAATTATTAAGGTTCTGGTTGGGAATATTTGGGAATGCAGTGCAAACTATTTTCCTTAATTTTTGATTTTTTTATTAAAAATATATATTTTAATATTTTCAGATTGTTTTGAATATCAATAATAATTTTAAAAAAATAAAAAAATTATTTTAATGTATTTCTAAACGAAAAACATTTTAAATTGCAACTGCTACCACAACTCTAAACAGGCTGGATTAATCTAAAGGATAAAAAGCACAGCTGATGGCACAAAACCCACCAACAATATCATGTCTCTTTCTCTGCCATAGAAATCTAAATGATAAAGACAAGTTTATAGAAATTATAGAAATGGAAGGTTTTGAGCATCTAAATGAGAATCTGACACTCCTATATGAAGATTTGATTAAAATAGACTATGTGGTTGGCCTAACAAATGATTTTATTAACTAGTGGAATATGTTTAAGTTTTAGAGAAGGTTTGGTCACGTTAGGCCAAGTTAGCAACTTAAAACTACGATACCAGAAGATTCATTACACCATTAAATAGTTTTACCGACGAACTAATTCCGTCGGTCACAGGAATGAAATTCGTCGGTAAAATAATTCCCGACGGCCTCACCGACAGAATACATCTGTTGGTATAACAGTCTTCGGTAAAACCCATTTCCGTCGCTAATTCTGTCGCAAATAAAAAAAACACACCGACGGAACACCAACGGTCTTACAGACGGATACACGCGCGCAAAAAAAAGTTTCCCGCAGGAACATTACCGACGAAATAAATCCATCTGCAATTTCAATAGTAATCACCGACGGACTTACCGACGTATAATCCATCGGTAATTATGGCATGGCTGGTAATTGTTTGGCAACTCTCTGTGGAATACCGACGGATACTATCCGTCGGTAACTCCATCGGTATTAATCACCAACGGATATATTCCGTCGGTAATTATGGCATGGTTGGTAATTGTTTGGCAACTCTCTGTGGAATATCGACGGACATTATCCGTTGGTATATCCGTCGGTAGGTATGTAAAATATATATAAAAAATAATTTTGTTTATAGTAAAAAACCTTAATAAACAAATAACAATGGATTAAACATTAAAAATATAAAAGTAATGTTAATAATATTCATTGCAAATTTAATGTGTTTAAAAAACAAAATTAAACTAGAATAGCGGCAGAGCTGGAGGAGGAGGAGGAGGAGGAGGAGGAGGCTGGTTGTTCCCGGGACCATACGGCTAAAAAGAAGCAGCACAAGTATCGTCACCCATCTTTGATCTCATCTCCATGACTATTTGACGGAGCTCATCATAATTCATCGAGAGTTGTTGATATTGTTGTTTCAACGCAATGAACTCCTCAGACTGGGTGTTCGATACTGATGGAGAGCTTCCAACAGTTGAGACACTACGAGTCGAACGCAAGTTGTCAGCCGTAGTGTTGGAGAGCCCGTAGACCCTGTTTTTATCGGGTCCACCAGACGATCCCGCCTCCATCCACAAATCTGGATCGAAATCTGGATGGGTCGACGGATTGTCCCCATATCTCTCCCTCAACCGGCTATTATAGGTCTCCTGAAAATTTCATCGGTAAAAAAATCATCAAATGCAATTCATTCAAGATGCAATTCAAGAAAATAATAACTTACAAAATAAAATGAATGAACAAACATACCACGAAGTGCTGAGCACGGTTGTCCACGAACTGCTGCACCCCCTTTTGGCGGTCTTGACTCCGCACATGCGTCTCTAGAAACAGCTCCATTGGACTCGGTTCACGTCCAAGAGACGCAGCCTGTAAGGAAAAAATAGGTTGAAAGTTAAATATATTATAAGGAACGACAAATTAATTAACGATATATTTCATTAAAATTAATCTTACCATCCGCTTTGCATGTGCGCTGAATGGGACGGATCCGTCAGTATGCGTGGTCACCGAACCATGAATTTTCCGGTTCCGGTTGTCGACACTGGACTGTGAGCGCCGTGAGAACTGCTCTGAGGTCACGTGCTCAATATATGTCATCCATATTTCCCCCGAGATGAATGGCGGTTTGAATTCCTGCCAAACGGCCACCTCATTCCATCCTTCAAGACCGTTATCCCTCGCATGTCTTTTTGATTTTTTTTGGGTGTCATACCAAAAATCACGCAACTTACTTCCATAGTAACAAATTAGAATTTAAAACATAAAATTATAAAACAAAAATAAATATTATTTTCGATGTTACCTAGTTGTCGCGTGATTCTCCTATACCCTCCTCACAACATTGTTGTCCGCCCTATCCCACTCAAATTTGTTCTGTGTATATAAATAATTCATATAAAATAAGAATAGTACAAGATATAAAATTATAAAAATCATTTATTAAAAATAAGCTGGAAATTAAAAATTAACACCGACCTGAAATCGCCTAAACCATGCATCGATATTAGATTTCCACTCAGGATGTCTGGAAACCTGGCTCCATTGAAACAATGGAATCTCCATCGACGATTTAAACGCCAATGTTATAGTCCTTGCAGCCTCAATGTTTGTGAACCTGAAATTAAATTAAAGTAGTAATATTAATTAGTTGTTCATAAATTATGTTATAAGTATATATAAAAAAAACACTAAAACCTAAACAAACTTACATTGAGAGGTCATCCTTCCATTGTGCCTAGTACTTGCGGGTGAATTGACCCCGTTGTGAAGGCATATTGCTTCTGCGCTGTGAAACCGCGCTAGAAGAGGCAACATCACAAGTTGGCGTAGATTCCTCGCCGTGATCAGCCCCTAAGGATACGTCCTCCTCGCTGCTAGAAGAACTAGCTGCAACCGTCTGCTGACGACGTGCTGTAGATTTCATTCTACGCATCCACACAAATTTATACGAATAATTACATAATTAACTTTGATTATTTTAAAAAACAATTCGACAGATTCTCCTCTATACTGGGGGGTCCCAAGTTATCGACAAAATCATATTACACTTCTAATTTTATTTCACATCCCGATCCAATCATCCTGGATCTCAACCCAACTCATCATCATCAACACAACATTTTATTCAATAACATCATATAATGATATTCAAGTAAAATAATCAATTTCAACTATGAACATTCATTGTTAAATTGGTACTTAGAGTTACAAACATTAGATTAAAGTCATATATTCAAATTTACGGATTAATATTATATTTCAAGTTTTAGGAGACAAGACTTTTAATTCATAAATAATTATATGGTCAAAAGCAAAAGATAACTAAATCAATATCATTCCTAACACGATCGACCCTAATGGACCTCAAAATAAAAATTAACGTGTACACATAATTAAATATAAAAATATAATAACAAGCAATAACAATGACATGGAAACAATAATATCCTAAATTAAGATAAACTAATTAAAAGTAATTCTATATATATAAATTAACATTTTTAACATAAATTCAACAATAACAATTATAGCAATACAAACAATAATATCCTAAATTAAGATAAACTAATTAAAAGTAATTATATATATATAAATTAATATTTTTAACATAAATTCAACAATAACAATTATAGCAATACAAACAATAATATCCTAAATTAAGATAAACTAATTAAAAGTAATTCTATATATATAAATTAACATTTTTAACATAAATTCAACAATAACAATTATAACAATACAAACAATAATATCCTAAATTAAGATAAACTAATTAAAAGTAATTATATATATATATATAAATTAACATTTTTAACATAAATTCAACAATAACAATTATAGCAATGCAAACAAAAATATCATAAAATTAATAAATAAAATTAAAAAACTAAAAAACATTACACAAAACAACATAAACACAAAACAAACAATACACAAAACTAAAAAACACTATATCAATTCAAAATAAATTTGGGAATAAAAAATGCTTACCTTAATAGTGTGTTGAATGTAAGATTTTATCTACAAACAATACACAAAACAAAGAACACCAAAAAAAATAATCATAATTAAAATAAAAAAATACAAAGATAAAGAAAAAAGAATACATACCTTGGTAAAATCACAACCACCAAAAAAAGAAATCTCTTCAATTTAACAAATAGAAACGGAGAGGAGAAGAGAAATGGAGAAGAAGAGAAACGGAGCCAAGAGAAAAAAATGAACCAAATGGGCGGGGGGAGGGGGGATTTATATGGCAATTTTTCCGACGGGATTACCGATGGAAATTAATTGTTGTCGGTGGCATTAAATTCCATCAGTAATTCCGTCGAAAATTAATTGAATTGCTCACCAAAAAAAGTTCGAAAATCCCGCCAAACTTTTCGATCCGTCGGTATTCGTGCAGACGGACATGTGTCACACATGCATACGCTTCGGGAAGTGCGTAAATCCGTCGGTAATAGACGTCGGTACAACCGTTTATATGTGTGCAGACGGACACGTGTCAGACAAGTGTGCGCTTCGGGATGTGCGTAATCCGTCGGTAAACCCGTTGGTGAATGTGGCACAATCCCGTAATTTTTTTGCCACTCTCTGTGAGATACTGACGAGTTATATTTCATCGGCAATTATGTCGGTGAATGTGGCACAATCCCGTAATGTTTTTGCAACTCTCTGTGAGATACCGACGGGTTATATTCCGTCGGTAATGCCGTCGGTGAGTGTGGCACAATACGTAATTGTTTTGCAACTCTCTGTTAGATACCGACGGGTTGTAGTTTGTCGGTAAACCCGTCGGTGAAACCGTAAATTTTTCTTATTTTTTTATGTAACGCTTTCAAAAAATCTTGAATTGCAATATTACAGCACATACAACACAATAACAAGGGCTGACCATTAAAGAAGAATAAATATTTCATGTTTCAAATTATTGCATAATTATAAAATAAGGCTTTATAACATGTTTAGCTAGTCAGAATTTTCATCTTCGTCCTCTATTGAATTGTTATCATCAGCTTCATCGCACTCATCAATTTCGTTATCATCTTCTTCAATAACATTCTTTTTTCCACTAGTAGAGCTCAGAACAACATTCAACTCCTCTGCGTCAACATCAACAAGACTATCGTTGAAAACATGAAAATTCGAGCATTCTTCTAAGTCAATCGACGGAGCAACTCGGTATGGTTCAACCAACTCACTAGCTTGCAAGACTTTCATCTATCACATTTGTGTCTTCGTTCTCATCCTGAACAACCTCGACACGACCCTTGGGTTTTGTTTTTAAAATGGATAACCAATCAACTCTTGATCGGTCCTTTTTAAAGGAAGGGGTGTATGTGTAATAAACTTGTTGGCATTGCTTTGCGAAAACAAAGACGTCGTTTACGTTGCGGTGTCTAGCTTTTGAGTTGATTTCAACGAGACCATAGTGAGGATCTACTCTGATTCCTTTGTCAGTTGTGTCATACCAATAGCATTTGAATAAAAACACTCTATTTTGCTCGCTATGATATTGCAGTTCGATGACCTCTTCCAATCTACCGTAGTAGTCAACTTCAAACTCACTAGAAGTCGATCCCTTAATACAAACACCGCTGTTGTATGTCTTTTTTCCATGCCCGTATTCTTCAGTATGAAAGACATATTCATTGACAAAATACCCATTATAGCACTTGACTTTTCTTTCAGAGCCCAGACATAGTAAAAATAGTGAAATAGCAGCACTACCTCCCATTTGATAAACCTAGCTTGTAAATTAAATACAACAATAATCAATAAACGAATATTATGTAACATTGACTACAATTAATTATATTGCAAGAGATAATGAGTTTGTGATAGGACTTACATGTGTTCTAAACCATGTGGCAAATTGTTCATCTTGTAATTGAAAGATCTGGGATTCGGTCAGCTGTGAGTTATTGGACAATAAGTATCGTCGATGTTGCTTGCAAGGTTGTTCCAAATTATATGAGTGTATGGTATCACAAAACATAAATAGTACACTCTTGACAAAGTTTAAGTCGAACATCTACTTACTTGATAAAAGGTCTCAGCTGATCACAATTAAATAGGACATAATTGTGTGCTTGTCTGAACTCTATTTCAGACAAATATATTCCTCTCACGACATTTTTAGGTGTGGGTCGTCCAGGATTGGAGAATATTGACAAGTTCCCACTTGAATGCACTCACCACCACCATCATGCCGTGGAACACGGTTTATCCTCGTTCTCAAATGAGGTTTAAAATAGTATGAGACAAATGTTGAGATCTCCTCAACAATATACGCCTCACATATTGATGCCTCAACATGCGCCTTGTTTTTAACCTTTTTTTTTAAGATTGAACAAGTACCTGCATATATATATATATATATATATATATATATATATATATATATATATATATATAACATTATCAATTAAAAACATTAAAATAAAAATAAAAATATTTAATTATAAATTACATAGCTTATGTAATATCTAACCTCTCGAATGGATACATCCATCTGTAATGGACCGATCCTCCAACTTTTACCTCAAACGGTAAATGTATGGGTAGATGCTCCATTGAGTCAAAAAATGATGGAGGGAATATCATCTCAAGTTTGCATACTGTCTCGATGATATTCTTTTTAAGCCTTTCAATGTGATTAACATTCAACTTGCTGGAGCATATATCTCTGAAGAAATGACTGATCTCCGTTAGTGCATCCCAAATCCCCTTTGGCAACAAATCACGAAAAGCTAATGGGATGAGTGTTTGCATAAACACATGGCAGTCATGACTCTTCATTCCATATAATCTGCATTCCTCTGTTTTAACCAGCCTTGATATGTTCGAGGCATGTCCATCGGGGAAACGCAGACTCGTAAGCCATTTGTAGACTAGTAGTTGTGCGTTTTTCTCTAGCATAAAGCTTGCTCTTGGTTTTGCGACCCGTGACCCATCACAAACCAACTTCATATTTTTTCGATTACAGAACAGTGCTATATCCAATCTAGCCTTGATGTTTTCCTTTGTCTTCCCCTTCACATCCATGACGGTGTTGAAAATGTTTTCAAACACATTCTTTTCAATGTGCATGACGTCAAAGTTATGGCGGAGAAGATTGGTCTTCCAATAAGGAAGCTCCCAAAATATACTTTGCTTCACCCAATTATGGGTCAAACTAAGACCAGGAAACTTTTGCTTACCTGATTGGACACCAAACACAATGTCACCGTACTTTGACACAACATCAAACAATTCTTCACCGGAAAGACACAGGAGTGCAACATCATTTTCAACTCTGCCAACAAAGAAATCCTTTCTGTTCTTTCTGTACCTGTGGTTATGTGGCAAGAAACGACGGCGACAGTCAAAAAAAGAATCTTTAACACCGTTTGTTAGCATGAATGCCTTATTGTTCTCCATACAGTATGGACATGCTAGCTTTCCATGCGTACTCCAACCAGAAACCATTCCATAAGCTGGGAAATCATTGATAGTCCACATCAAAGCCGCTCTCATAACAAAATTTTGTTTCCTTGAGATGTCATAAGTCAAAGCTCCAGAGGACCACCACTGCGTCAACTCATCAATCAACGGACGAAGAGAAACATCTATATTCTGACCCGGACTGCTCGGACCTGGTATGACCATAGATAAAAACATGAACTCTGGCTTCATACACATCCCCGGTGGCAAGTTATAAACCGTCAGTATGACCGGCTAACAAGAATAAGGAGCAGCAAATGACCCGAATGAGTTGAATCCGTCTGTACACAACCCAATACGCACGTTCCTTGATTCAGCTGAAAAGTGAGGATGCATACTGTTAAAGTGTTTCCAGGCTTCACCGTCAGAAGGATGAACCATCACTCCATCAACCGCATGGTGTGATTGGTGTCATGTTATGTGCTCAGCAGTCCTTGGTGACATGAATAACCTCTGCAGTCTAGGTGTGATTGGGAATTATCTAAGTTTTTTATATGCCACGAGAGTCTTCCCTCTACCAATTCTGGATTTGTAATGAGAATGCTTGCATGTCATGCACTCGGTCATCTCAGCATTTTCAAGGTTACTAAAATGCAGAATTTAGGGCATATATCAATTTTCTGGTATCCTAAACCGAGGGGTTTCATCATGGACTTGGCAGCATAGAAGTTCTCTTTCAGCCTGTTCTCTTCAGGTAAAATGCTTCTCGCCCATTCAATAATCTTATCATAACCAGCCTCACTCAACCCGTGATCTGATTTGATGGTGAACACCTGTGCTATGGCTGATAATTTATTGTGGTTCGTGTAGCCATCCCATAATGGTTCTTCAGAATCTCTCAATAGATCAAAAAACCTTGCTGCATCTGCATCAGGTTCTTTTTCTATGATTGGACATTCCTTGACATTACCTTCACTCATTCTCATTGCATCCATAACCATATTCCTGTAAGGATTACTGTTCTCATTTCCAACTTCATGCATGTTGCTAGCACTAGAAGTTGACCCAACCACCTGTTCTTCCATGCT
>Ga0325410_1000288_pt1 | contig 50353 bp, 21 predicted proteins | sample PopdelMetagenome_16_FD_206182 | JGI IMG/M metagenome (GOLD analysis project Ga0325410, IMG submission 206182) | Populus deltoides microbial communities from Bellville, Georgia, United States - Xylem-PdIQD-R3 | ecosystem: Host-associated > Plants > Phyllosphere > Stem > Wood/Secondary xylem...
CATGATTACATTAGTTATCTTATTCGAATAATGCTAATACTTGTAAATGTTGTCAGGCATTCATGATTATAACTTATGTTAACAACAAATCAAGTTCCTTTCATAGCTCAGGTGTCGGTTATACCACACAGTATGGGCTATGAAAGTGCCAAGTATTTGTTGTACCAAGTGTTATACAACATAAATCTAGATTAACCATTTAACAAGCAAAGTATTAAAAGTGAACAAGATAACAAATATAAAGCACGTTAGTATCCAACATTAAGGTCCATGTTAAGTTTATATTATACTTATTCTTACACCATTAGTGTACCCTTCTCACCTTGACATAATTAACTTAGCTACACATAATGAAAGAAAGAAACATAAATAAACAAGATAAGAACGAACATAAATGAGAAAGAAGTTAACTAAGTAAAGAAAAGGAAATGAAAGGCATAAACAAGAGATTAATATAAACAAAACTGAAGTATTACAAAAGAGAGAGCAAGAGCATGATCTTGATCTGAACACCAAGATGCCTAAATACATGGCAAATGCCTCCTTTTATAGGCCAAAATTTGGAACTATTGATTTGTTGACTAATTGATGAGTGGGTGGCCACATCTTGACTTGGTGACAATCCTTATCTTCTTGTCTGCCAAAAACATCATTGATAACATCAGGATTTGAATAAATTCTCCCATGAAGGTTCTAAACAATTGTCTCAGCTTTCTAGGAAAAAAAATATGAGGTCATTTGGACTTCTAGAACTCGAGATATGGGCTAAACACTGAACAGTGTCTGGGCTGCATTTAAGATGAACATTTACCATAAATTAAAGGTATCTTATATAATTAGATATGTTATTATAAAACATGCTTTAGTTAAGGAGTTATTGATACTTCAAGTGCAAAATGATGATATAAAACCTTGATAAAAATGCACTTTTAAGTACTAATCACTAATATTGAGAAAAAACTTTCAGAACTAACATTTCTCATTAAACAAGTTGCTCTGGAATAGGTTAGACATGTCAAAGTCTGTGGTATCTGCTTTTTTCCAAACCATCCTACTGATAGATGCCTTCAATTACAAGATGATGATCACATGCATCAAGTTAATGCCATGGGTATATTTAACAGCAAACAAAGGAGATATGACCCATTTTCCAATCAGTATAACCCTGAGTGGAAAAACCACCTGAACCTGAAGTAGGTCAACCCTCAAACTAGCAACCTTTTCAACCCTATGTCCACGACAAATCATCTTTTTCTCCTCAACAACCATCAAGTGCAGGTATGTCTTTAGAGGATATTGTAAAATCCTTGGCCACCAACACACAAATGTTTTAACAGGAGATGAGAGCAAGCATTCGAAATTTGGAAAACCAAATATCACAGCTGACTTCTTCAATGCATAAAATAGAGGCCAACAAAGGAAGGTTGTTGTCTCAAGCTGAAATTAATCCCAAGGAAAATGCAAGTGTCATGACTCTTAGAAGTGGCAAGGAAGTGCAAATCAAGACAACAACAATTGGCACCCAACAAAGAAAAGAAAAATCAACTAAATCATTAAATATGCCAACCAACAAGGTAAGTAAAAAAAATTTCTTACCAAGTTCTAATATTTGAATTCATTCCCCTTTTCCCGGCCAATTTGCAAAAAAAAAGAAAAAAGAAAGAGATAGAGAATGAAATCTTTGAAACTTTTTGGAAGGTGGAGGTGAACATTCCATTATTGGATGCTATCAAACAAATTCCACTATATGCCAAATATCTCAAAGAGTTGTGCACCAACAAAAAAAAGCCAAATATTGATGAGAAAATAAGGGTTAGAGAGAATGTGTCTGTAATCATACAAAGGAAATTGCCTTAAAAGTTTAAGGAACCAGGTATGTTCACTATACCCTGTGTGATTGGAAATCATAAGTTAGAAAAGGCTATGCTTGATTTGGGAGCATCAATTAATATGATGGCACTATCAATTTATAAGGATTTGAATTTAGTATCTTTAAAAGAAAAAAATGTAATAATTCAATTAGCGGATAAGTCTAATTCATACCTTGAAGGCGTTGTTAAAGATGTTCTAATTAGAGTAAATAAACTGATTTTTCCTATGGATTTTTACATCATTGACATGGATGATGAGTTTGCTTCAAATCCAACTCATATATTGTTAGGGAGACTATTTATGAAAACAAAAGACTTTGAATATGTTTTTCATGTTGATGTAATTGACCCCATTGTGCAAGATGATTATGAGCATAATTTCTTCAAAGATGAGTTGAACTTCGTATTACAGCATAACAAGACAGGTAGAGATGCAAAGTTGGAGAAGAAGGAGGACATGAAAGAATCAATTATGTCTTTGCATTCACTACTTAAAATCCTAAACAGGTTGGTTAAATCTCCTTTACAACTATCAAATTCTTATAAAAGGGTTTTACCTTTTATTGAACAGGCTTTGAAGTTGGAATTGAAGTCTTTACCCAAACATTTGAAGTATGTGTTCTTGGGAGAGGATGAAACTCTGCCAATGATTATTGCTAATGATCTAATGAAATTTCGAGTAGAAGAACTATTGAGAGTTGTTTAGCCAAAGATAATAAAGAAAGGCACTCTTGGGAGGTAACCCAAACATGGTGTTACACCACGAACAATAAAGATTTTTTTTGTTGTTTTATTTGTTTCTTTGCTTTCCATTTCAATTCAGTATTGTTTATTTGATATTTTCTCAACCATATTTTCTTTACCAGACTCTATTCCCTCAGGAAAAATGTGGAGCACATCGAAGGACATACTTAATGTTAAAGATAGCTAGCATTGCGCAAAAAGAAAAATCATGGTAATTTTCCCATCTCTTTTTAAAATGTTTAACTGCAAAAATTGAGAATGATGTTCATATTAAGTGTGGGGGAATTAATATGCTTTAAAATTTCAACATTTTTGGACCAAAATTTTTGTTTTTAGGTGCTTTTGAATGATTAGAATGTTAATGTCTTTAACAAATTTTCAGTTGAGCTCGAAAAAAGTCATAACATGATTGAATAATGATCTGGTTCCTTAAGATTGTTTAGTTAAGCTATTCCATTTGGGATTTAAGTAATTGGATTTGGTAAACACAAACCTGTGAGACTTTGAATCTTAAGACCAAAACATCCATGTTGATCTTTATTTTCCTTGCATGTATGATTTTCTTCCATTGTTATGCTTCTCTAGAACTTGGTTTGATTCTTTTTGAAACCACACGTATTCATGCATGTATGAACAAGATTAAGGTCTTCTTTGTTAAGTGTCATATATAGCCTAGCAACCCACTTTTGGATTAATTTTCCATTGAAAACCCTTTTGAGCTTGTTGTGGGGGGTGACGTTGGGACTGGCACGCTTGAAGATGTGAACCTCCTTAGAGCTATGTTGTTAGGAAAGGAAAGAGTTTTGGGTTTAATAATAAAATTATGATTAAGGTTTACGAGATGCCACTTAGTATTAAGGTTACTAGAAAACCTATGGTCTACAAAGAGTCTGAGTAAGGGAGTGGTTGTGCAAGGGGAAGATGCATCACCCCGAGTGCACCATGCATAAGGTAAGCTGCATTGTTGTTTAATTTTTTTTAAGTCAAGTTTTTATCTGTTGGTCTTCTTATAAAATCTAAGGCAGCTCTCCCTTCGTGAGAGAGTATCTACCTTATTAGGTAAAATCCTAGCCATTCGAAAGTTTAAATTTTAGCATCGTATTTATTTTGCTCTTTGTATCTTTAATACTTGAGGGTGTACTTTATTGTGTAGTTTTACATCCCTAAATATGAAAGTCTACATTTAAATCCTAATATAAAATGAACAAAATGATTGGTAAAGGGTTTTTGATATTTTGGTCAAATCCTAACGAATAATCATAAACTGGTTACGATATCTATTTTTTTATTCTTTTTTTAAAACATGAGAAAGATGCAATTTTTTTTTTGTTTTTTATGAAAATATGATTGGAAAACTTTTTAGGATATGGCCGTATGCACAAAAACAAAATATTTTTTGTTTTTTTTGAAAGGTGAAATTAATTTAAAACTTTTGAGATTTTTTTTGAATTTTGAATTTAAAAAAAAAATGTTTAAAAGAAAACTGGGTATTTTAAAATCGAATCTATATCTTATAGTGTAAAAATACAACCCAATATTATACAAAATTAGTAGAAAAACATGTGAGAAAATCAAAAATATTTTGAAATGACCTTTGTAATTTTTTTGAAATTTTTTTTAAATATATATATATATAGTATTATAATATTCATTGTATATATTATTATTATTATATATATTGGGTTGGGCCTAAACCAGCCAGGTTTGGTTAGGCTGACTGGCTGCCTAAAAGGGCTGGGCCAAAATCAGCCCAACTGATCTAGTCTTTTTTGTTTATTGGGTTTAGGCTAGGTTGATAAGGTTCCATCCCGAACTCGGGAGGTTAATTATTTCTCCCTCTACATGTAGAATGAATTATCGTTCTGCATATAGGATGACAATGGCGGGGGGTGAAGAAAAAGGAGGAGGGGACTGCTTAGTGTGGAAGGAGAGGCCGACTGGTCTAGCTATTGACCGGTGATGGAGTTGTGGGAGGAGACACTGATGTCAATTGTTGGGTGGGAGAGAAAGAAGGAGAAGGGAAGCTCGCGGTGGAGGAGCTACTACTGTTGTTGCTGACACGATCAAAGAGTTGATGTTTTATCCCAAGTGTAGGAGTGTCAAAGTAATAAATAACCCGGGAAGACCGGGGTCAAACCACAGAGAGGTGAATTGTATAAATTACAATTAATAAAATGTTATTGATGTTGAAGAGAACTTTGAGATGTAATATTGATGTAAGGATTAAACAATAATAGAACAGATGTCAAGGTTAGAGGATCAACTAATGGTATTTCAAATAAATATAATATAAACCCTTTTTATTACTCAATTGGAAACCACACACAAAGGAGGTTCCAATCGAATGATTTATCGTTAATGGCTCATTATAAAGTATCAACATGATCATATTAATTATCCTATTCAAGTAACACCATACTTATAAATATCATCAGGCATTCATGTTGCTAGCTTATGTTAACAACAAATCAAGTTCCTATCATAATAACGATGTCGGCCGAAAACTATGAAGGATCAAGCATTTGATGTACCAAGTGTTATACAACACAAATCTAGATTAACCATTTAACAAGCAAGGTATTAAGAATTAGTAAGATAAAAAGATAAAACATGTTAATAACAAACTTTCTTGGATATAAACATTAAAATCCATGTTGAGTTTATATTATACCTATTCTAACACCATTAGTAAAACCTTTTCACCTTGACATAATTAACTTAGCTAAACATAATGAAGAAGAAAAACATAAATAAACAACATAAGAACATAAACATGATATAAGTTAACTAAGTATAGGAAAGGAAATGAAAAAGCATAAACAAGAGATTAATATAGCATGAAAGAAAACTTGAACATTACAAAGATATAAAGAGAGAAAGTAAGAAGATGATTTTGATCTGAAAAATAATATGACTAAATACATGGCAAATGCCTCCTTTTATAGGCTAAGATTCAGAACTATTGATTGGTAGGCTACCATTGATTTGGTGGCTGGTTTTTGACATTGTTGGCTGCTGGTTCTTGATATTGTTGGTAGATTTTTGATATTGTTGGTTGGCCAAAACATCATTGCTAACATCAGAATTTGAGCCCTTTGTTCATGAAAGCTGTGGGAAATTGTCTCAGCTTTCCAACAAAAAAAAAAAACCAGAGCTCATTTGGACTTCTAGAACTCAAGATATGAGCTGAAAACCGAACAGTGTTTGAGCTGCAGGACAGGTTCTGACTTCTCCGTTGTTGCTAAGATTTGAACTTGAAAATGGCAGAATTGAGTCTTGAACTCTTCATGAAAGTTTTAGGTCTATGTCTTATCTTTCCATCCATATAAAGTGGACCTAAATCCGAGTTCTAAAACTACAGTTATGATCAAATAACCGAATGGTGTTCCAGTTTGGAATTGAACCATCATCTTTTCTCTTAGCCTAGTCCTCTTTTTATCTCTTTACTTTCAATAGTTAATCACATGAATCAATCCTTTGAATTGTGAGATATACCTGCATTCAAAACAAGCATTTACCATAAATTAAAGATATATTATATTATCATATTTGTTATTATAAAACATGCTTTAGTTAGGGAATTTAACGATACTTTAGTGCAATACGATGATATAAAGCCTTAATGAGAATGCACTTTTAAGTACTAATCAGTTGCCGTTATGGAGAAAGCAAGAGGAATAGTCAGTGGAGAGGGAGAAGTGTGGTGGCGTTGATGGAGGAATTGATGGTTGGCATTAGTTGTAGGAAGAAGAAGGAGAAACCTTTGGCTGGGAGGAAGAAGGAGAAGAAAAAAAAGAGAGAAAGAAGCTTGCGGTGGCTCCTTCTTACGTGAGGTGATCGGCTAATGGTTATATCAATGAATTATGGTGGAGATGATGGTGGTTAAGCTGTTGGTGAGAATGGTGGTGGCCGAAGGCCATGATGGAGAGAGAAGGAAAAGAGACAATGGTAGAAAAAGAAAAAACTAAGGGGGCAAAGCTAATTTTTTTGTCAACTTTGGCCTCTGATTTCTCCTTCCTCAGGCCATGAAATTCACATCTACTTATAGAGGGTGGAAGAGGGATGTTTGATCTCCAATGGTACCAAATCATGACCCTTTGTTCGACATGGAAGAATCTCAACCGTTGACTCAAAGTAGTCATCATACGCTTTTAGATTTGTTGCAGGAAATGATTGGTCGGGTTGACCACTTTGAGGTTATGCCACCGCCACTATGGCCTCGATCTGCTAGAACGGATTAACTGGTGTGTAGTCAAGTGTCAAGTGATCATTTTGGTATAAGTTTTGTCCAATTTTATGGAGAGATGAATAGTTAAGCTCAAAACGGCGTTGTTATGGTCTTTTTTTGTTTAGTCCTTTGATTTTTTATTTCTTTCAATTACTCCCCTGATTGGCTTCCAACTTTTAATTTTCTTCAATTTTCCCCCTAACAAACTTCAATTTCAGTGCCTTTTTTATTTTGGTCCTTAGTCTCGGATTTCTCCGATTTAACCCCTAGTTAACCATTAAACTTTCAAATCTCTTTAATTTCACCCTTCATTCCAGCCGATTGGGTCCTTAGAGTTCGATGCTTTTTATAAAATGATCATTGACTGTAAATTTCTTTAATTTAACCCTTAATTGACCCCAAAACTTTTATTTTCTTGCAATTTTACCCCTGATTTCAATCAATTAACTTGGTAAAAATTAAATTTGGTCTTGTAAAATTTCAATCTTCTTAATTAAGCTCAAATTGGGCTTTTAAACTTAATTTTCACCAATTAAGCCCTAAATAAAATTAATTTGATCAATTTAAAGTATAATTAAATCCTTTAATTGAACCCAAATTAATTGTTAAACATAATTAAACTTTAAATTAGCCCATGATTAAATCAAATTTACCTATTAAAATGGGGTATAATTAGGCTCCTGATTCTATCCAAAATTGCAGCTTGATTTTTCCTACATGTGAAATCCTCCCAGCTTACTTTTGCTAAAATATCAGTCTTGTAAAGAAGAAAAAGTAATGAGATATGATGGACTCACCAGAACAAGAAATGGTCAATCCTTCTGAAAGTGTTTGAAGTGAGGGCTCAAAAATGCACTCATAGGAAAAAGAGATGAGGCTAAAAAACACATTATCCAAAAGACGAGTGCTAAAAAACACACTCAAAAGAAAAGGAGACATGGTTTGCAAAGAAAAAGATGATCTTTATGAAAGACCTTTTGAAGTGGTATGGTTATACTAGGCAACCTACCTATTAGTAGAATTCAAAGAGTTTGAAATGGTCAAATTGTCATGAGTGACCCATCTAGGTGAAAAATGTGAATATTTTTCAAAGTGGTTTTATTGTAATGAGAGACATGCTCAGGTGAAAAAATGCAAAGATTTTTCAAGGTGGTGAAAAATATGAATGATTTTTCAAGATGTTCTTATTGTAATGGGTGACCTACCTAAGCGAAAAAAGATTTTTTGAGTGGTGAAAAATACAAAGATTTTTCAAAGTGGTTTTATTGTAATGGGTGACCTACTTAGGTGAAAAATACAAAGATTTTTCAAGGTGGTCTTATTGTAATAGGTGACCTGCCCAGATGGAAAAATGTAAAGATTTTTCAAAAATAGTCTCATTGTAATGGATGACCTGCCCAGGTAAAAAATATAGAGATTTTTCAAAAATAGTCTCATTGTAACAGGTGACCTACCCAGTGAAAAATACAAGAATTTTGTAAAGTGGTCTCATTATAATGGGAAAGCTACCCAAGGTGAAAAGTGGAAGATTTTCAAGGTGGTCTTATTGTAATGGGTGACCAGCCCTAGTAGAAGAGGAAGATTTTCAAGGTGGTCTTATTGTAATGGGCGACCTGCCCAGGTGAAAAATGCAAAGTTTTTTCAAGTGGTCATATTGTAATGGGTGCCCTGTCCAGGTGAAAAAATATGACTTACCTTGCGAAAATATTTGGTTAGAGATGTGAAAACCTTGGAAATTTATAATTTAAATATGTAGATGTGTAAACCCTCATGTAAACGTAAGACTGAAAGTGGCAATATTTCAATGAGTGATAGAAACCAAGATTAGAAATAATATATAAATAATGATATATAATGGAAGAGATGACCTTCATAAATGAATTTTGGTTTAGAATTCATAAGGACAGAGAAACTGGTAACGTGTTTTGATGGATGAAATAATGAGAAAAATAACAAAATATTTTTTAGAAAATAAGTGAGGTAATAAAGAATACATTATAATAAATGATAGTACAATGAAGAGGGTAGGACTGAAGGTGCAAGCACCGCTTAAAAATCAGTGATGTTCTTTTGAAACGATAATAAGCCCGATAAATAAATAAAGGTGGAAATCCTAAAATGAATACATTCCAAAATAATTAAATGACCTTAAAGTTTTAGAATGATAATTGATATGATTTCTTAAATTGATTAGTCTAGCCCAATATTAGAAGGCTAATGATACTAATGGGATTTATTAGTTTCAGCGATTACCTTCTAGTATCAGATTCATAAAAGAAAAAATATTGATTAGTTATTCCAAAAGAATGAGATAAGCTAATAATACCAAGAGAGGAATATCTTGATATCAAGTGAGAATTGATTTATAAAGAGATGGTGTTCGCAAACCGTTGAGTTGTGTTGAGATTTCCAAGATGGAATTATTCTTGGCAAATGAGATAGGATATTAGATGGATATTGGTAATAGATGGAAAATATATGTTGTAAAAGAGGTTTATGCTTAATTTTATATATCAAAAGAAATTTCCTAGAGATTATTGTCTGCCATTGTTATTCCTTGTTACTATATTTTATATTTATATGTACATGTTAATTTCTAATTTTAGGTCCATCAGGGTCGCGTCAAGGGTAATGCTAGTTTAGATATCTTTTACTTTTGACTATGTAAATTATTTGCAAATTGAAAGACTTATCTCTTAAAACTTGAGATGTAATATTAATCTGTAAATTTGAATGTATGTCTTTACTCTAATGGTTTAAACTCTTAGTACCTATTTGACCATGCATATTTATAGTTGAAATTGAATTTTTCATTTGAACTATATTATATAATGTTATTGAATAAGATGTGTTATATTGATGATAATGAGTTGGGTTGAGACCCAGGATGATTGGGTTGTGATTTTGAGTTATGAGATGTGAGATATTAGAAGTGTAAACATGGTATATGTTAATAACTTGGGACCTACCTGTATAGGGGAGACTCTACCGAAATTTTGGTAGAAATTTTGGTGGAACCTGTATATCACTATTTTTTTTTAAAAAAATTTACCTGAAAATTTCCAATATATCGCGAAAAAGAATGTAGAAAAATCGGGGTTGTTACAAGAGATGTCTTAAAGGAATGACAAGATAGAGCTCAAAAATGCATTATCTAGGAGATGAGAGCTCAAAGAAACACTTAAAGGGAAAAGAGAAAAGGCTTGAAGGTGCACTATCTAAGGGAAAAAGGCTCAAAGGCGCACTCAAGAAGAGATATGATATATAGATAGAGATAGGGTTGGAATGCATGTTATCTTAGAAGTGAGAGCTAGAAAGGGCACTCGAAAGGGAAAGATGAGATAGGGCTAGTAAACATGTTATCTAAGAAGAGAGGGCCCAAAGGGGCTGATGGAGGAATTGGTGGTTGGCGTTGGCTATGGAAAGAAGAAGGAGAAACCTTTGGCTAGGAGGAAGAAGGAGAAAAAGGCAAAGGAAAGAGGGAAGCTTGCAGTAGCTCCTCCTTATGTAAGGTGGTCGGTTGGTGGTTATGCTAGTGAATTCTGGTGGAGATTGTGGTGGTCAAGCTGGTGGTTAGAGTGGTGGTGGTCGAAGGCCACGATGGAGAGAGAAGGAAAAGAGAAACAGTGGTACAATAAGAAAAAATTGAGAGGGGGCTGATTTTTTGTCAACTTTGGCCTCTGATTTCTCCTTCCTCAGGCCATGAAATCCATATCTATTTATAAGGAGTGGAAGAGGGATGTTTGGTCTCCACTGGTATCAAATCTTAGCCCTTGGTTCGACTTGGAAGGATCTCAACTGTTGGCTCAAATTAGTCATCTTGCGTTGTCAGATTTGTTACAAGAAATTGATGGTTGAGTTGACCACTTTGAGGCGGTGCCACAACCACTATGGCCTCAATCTACCATAACGAATCAACTGGCGTGTAGTCAGGTGTCAAGTGATCATTTTGGTATAATTTTTGTCCAATATGGTGGAGAGATAAAGCATAAAACGCCTTGGGAAGAATGTCACTCAAACAACATCTCTTAAGAAGAAGATGAACAGTCAAGCTCAAAACGGTGCCATTTTGGTCTTTTTCCGTTTAGTTCTTTGATCTTTAATTTCTTTCAATTACCCCCTTAATTGACTTCAAACTTTCAATTTTGTTCAATTTTGCCTCTGACGAACTTCAATTTCAGCGTTTTTTCAATTTGGTCCTTAGTCTCAGATTTCTCCAATTTAATTCCTAATTGATCATTAAACTTTCAAATCTCTTCATTTTAACCCCTGATTTCAGTTGATTGGGTCCTCAAAGTTCGGCGCCTTTTACAAAATAATCCTTGGTTGCAAATTTCTTCAATTTAACCCTTAATTGACCTCAAAACTTTATTTTCTTGTGATTTTACCCCTGATTTTAATCAATTCACTTGGTAAAAATTAAATTTGGTCTCCTAAAATTTCAATCTTCCTAATTAAGCTCAAATTGGGCTCCCAAACTTAAGTTTTCACCAATTAAGCCCCTAATAAATTTACTTTGACCCATTTAAAGTATAATTAAGTTCTTTCACCTAATTAAATCTTTCAATTGAACCCAAATTAGTTCTTAAACATAATTAAACTTTAAATTGGCCCATGATTAAATCAAATTTTCCTATTAAAAATCTAATCATGTTCTTAGGCTTAATTTATATGCATATTCGTCCAATAATCATATAACTTGACCTTGAATTTATATTGTCTCTCCAGTTTTGGGTAAAATGGGGTACAATTAGGCCCCTGATTCTATCCAAAATTGCAGCTTGATTTTTCCTACATGTGAAATCCTCTCAGCTTGCTTTTGCCAAAATACTAGTCTTTATTTTGTATTTTTTTAATTTTTATTTATGTAGAAAAGGTTGCATTTGGAATGGGCAGTTAAAATTTCTATTATCTCAATCAGTTGATAGAATCGGTTGACCAAATTTTTAGAATGAATTAATCCAGTCGACTATTAAAATGATAGTATATTGTCATAAGAAAATTCCTTGTTTTTGACATTATTGAAAAGAAAATTACGTGGAAATTTGAATGCAAATAATTGAGGTTGTTATAGCATCCATGGAGCGTCAAAAAGATTTATCCCTTCAAAACAAGTCCTAGTTGAAGCAAGCAACAATTTTATCTCACTATTTGCTTTGTTAAAATGCTTAATAAGTTTTTGATGTTCATCTATCTACTTTAAGATTTCCATGTATATATAATACATCTTCTCCTTGGATTCAATTGAAATTTGACTCAAAGGTCGTTTTGCATTCTAATGACAAGTCTTTAACTACTTGCTGTCTGATCTTGATTTTGTTGTTGCTAGTGATACATTTTACACTGGTAAAATGGTTAGTTGTTATAATCTCATTGTCAACCTAAACATGCATACAACAACAAAAGTACTTGTATAATTATTGAAACAATGAACACATCTCCAAAATTATACAACAAGTGTAAATATAATGCATTATAAAGTACCAATAAATATCTAACACAATTCTAAATTTATTACACAATGAAATATCACATCTAAATCAGTTCAACATTTTTAATTAGAATCCTCCCTCTTTATTTTTTTTTTATCATCATGTCCAACATCATCTTCTTTGTTTAATTCAATGTCGATCTCATCATCATTATTGTTTTCTCTATGTCTACCGGTACTCAATTTTACATTTAATTTATCAACACCAAGATCAATATAAATATTCTCAATGACACAAAAATCTAGATTTTTTAACTTGGTAAATAGAGCAACTCAATATGGATCAACTAGCTCATCCATTTAAAATACATCGTCTCCCCAAATTACTTTATTATTATCATCTTCAAAAACTTGGACACAACTTCTAAGTTTGGTTTTCACAATGGATAACCAATCAACTATATTATGATCCTTTTTGAACGAAGGAGTGTATGTATAATATATTTATTGGCATTTTTGTGCAAAAAATAAAAACATCAATGATGTTGGAAGTCTATCTTTTTTTATTTATTTCAATCAAATCATGATGAGGATTTACTCTAATTCCTCTATCGATATCATATACATAGAATTTGAATAAAAACACTATATCTTCTAACATGTGATATCAAAATTCAATAACATAATAATCAACTTCAAACTTATTAGATATTGAACCATTTATTCAACCTCTACTATTATAGGTTTTTCTAACCTCATCATATTATTCACTATGAAAGAAATATTCATTAATGAAATACTTATTCATTAAGGAAGGACTCTAATGTCACTTCTTAATTAAAATAAAGTTAAAAAAAACCATTAGTATACTATTTCCACCCACTTTCTCTTTCTTATGAACTAGTGTTTCACATATGCATTGCAATGGCCATACTTGGTAAATCATATTTCATGGATGGTAAATTTCAATAATATTCTCCAAATAATTTTAATTGAATATTTTATTGAATCTTACTTTTTGTATGCTAAAAACTAATAAATAAAGCCAATCTTTTTCTTTTTTATTATCGAGCATTTTTTATTATTGATAAATCATCATCATATTTTATCTCTTCATTGCTACCACCCCACCTCTTGTTGTTTTTATCACTCTATTACTACCATTAACTCCTTATAACTACTATCAATAGGATTTAATTTGATTAGGATAATGAAGCCAACTATAATTTGTTTCACACAAACATAAAATAACTCTTTTTAAAGGAGAATCATGCGCTCAAAACCAAGTGCAAATGTAAATTCAGATGAAAGTTCTTTTTCAAGACCTTAGTACCAAGTTTATATTCCCGGGGAAGTGTCTAGTTCTCGGCTACATTGCTACCAGACCCTTCTTTAGGAAAAGGTGGAATTACAGCGGGCTCCACTTTTCTCTAGATCAGCATCTATACTTTGAAGTTTGAAGTTTGTGCTCTCTCAGGATCAAGTATGGCGGCTGCGCTCAAGCTTGACTATCCCCACATCCTTAGCATAGCTATAATAATAATAATAATTATAATGATATTTTATTATTATACGTTTTGTATATGAAGACTTGACCCTGATAGCAAATCCCACATCCTTAGCATAGTTATAATAATCATTATTACTACTACGATTTAAACTCCATCCCCGCAGGAGATGGTGGATAATCACTTCTCGGAATCCACATGTGATAACACTCGAGTCCCGAGCCTGAGTTGATTTCTAAATCTTTTTTTAAAAAAAAAACAATGTTATTGTTTCCAATTTATTTTATTGAGTTTTATTTTTTTTTAAATATATCTCATAAAAGTTTGTGATAGAACAAAATTTCAATTCAATTAAAGTAGAAAAAAAGTCTTTTTTTTTGTTATAAAGTTATAATTATAATTTAATATTTTTTTGTGCGTGAATCACATGAAAGATTAATACTCTACCATACATATCTAGAAGGTATTTGTTTTTGTGGTAGATTGTGCGTTGTGGTCTAACAACAATTTTATTTCATATGGTAAAGATGAAATCGTAAGTTTAATAAAGTAGGACCCATAAATGTTTGTTGTCCAATCAAAGGTTCAACAAAAAGACCGTTCAATTAAATAAAGTAGGACCCATATCTGCTTTTTATCATTCTTGTGCATAGCTAGAAGACCGTTCAATTATTTTGTTTACCAAAATACCCAATCTTATCTTCTCCTCCCTGCTCTCCTGATTTCCAGTGTAACGACTATTCTCAGCATCCACATCTTCACCAACTATTTTCCTTCTTGAAGAAAAAACTCTGTTTACAGACGTCGTTTTTCTCTTGTTTATTTTTTGTTTTATAGCCAAAAACGATTGCAAAACCCACAAACCAACTCTAGATCTACACAAACTAACATCCACAACCAAGATCTACAAAAATCACAACCAGATCTGTTTTTCTTAAGTCCTATAAGTCCTTTTTTTGTGTACAAGCAAGTGTTTTTTTGCAGAAAAATCTAGGTAAATTTTGATTTCAATATGTCTTCAATTTCTCATCTGTGCATGTTCTTAAAAATATCGAATCTAATCATATCTTGTTCATTGTTAAAATTGTATCCCTATTTCTTGCTGCAGGAACCATTGATTTGCGCTTCATAATTCTAGTAAGCACTCGTGGTTCTAATCTTCTTCTTTCTTAGCAGCATTATTTAGGAGATTCCTAACTTTGTTGTTTCTGATTTTTCATAGAGTTAATGAACAAAGGTTTAAAGTGTAGCTTCGGGAGGACCTAATTTCTTTCATTGTATATTCATGCTTTATCTTAGACCTAATTTGTTAATGGTATTATTGTTGTTACTCTCAATATAAACAATTTATGTATTAATAAAACCAATTACAGATTACTTGTAAGACATATTAATTGTTTAATATATATTGGGATGGGATGATTTTTATTGTAAACAAAAGAGTATGATAAATTAATGAAATCGAATGGAATAATGTATGAAGTGTTTTATTTTATAAAAGAAAATTAAATGGATTAATAGGATAATAAAAATTATATTTTCTATAAAAGTAATGTGATTTATTAAGGTTTGCACATAAAGCTAGCAACACATCTACATTAATAAAACAAGTAATATGTTGTTCCTTGCTCATGATTATTTAATTAAAATTATAGATATGAATGCAATTTAGTTTAATAACCTTTTTGAAGGAGAGTATGAAAATGTCATGAACAATATCGCTCAACATGTTTTACATGACTATGCTGGTAGGAATAGTAGTGGTTATATCGGTTATAGTAGTGATGCTATTGATGATAGCAATGCAAATGATGATGGTAACAATGACGATAGTAATAAAGATGATGACGATGTGGGCGATTCATTTTGGGATAAAGAATTTGATCATTGTAAACTAGTATTGTGCACAGAAGGCGCACTCGCATTGTATTACAATAACTATATTTGTAAGTAACCTTATATGATTCCAAACAACATAGGAATGCAATGGTTGAATGAACTTTTAAATAGGCATGGATACGTTGTGTAAATATGTTTAGGATGGATCCAACGACATTTTAAAGTCTTTGTTTTGATTTAGAAACACAGTATGGACTGAAACCATCAAAGAGGATCAGTGTTATAGAGAAAGTTGGCATGTTTCTTTATACTTTAGCGTTGAGTGCTTCTAATAGGGAGGTCCAGGAGAGATTCCACCATTGCGGTAAAACAATGAGTAGGTATTTCAACAAGGTTCTAAAGGCTATGTATTTGTTATCAATTGACATAATAAAATCAGTTGATCCAGATTTTTCGATAACACAACGAGAAATCATTATGAACCCGAGATATATGCACATTTTAAGATAACATACAAGATTATTAAAAAGTGAACATATTTATCTTTCCACTTTCATTAAATAATTCATTTACAATTAATGTTTTTTAAATTTTATTTTTAGAATTGTGTAGGAGCAATCAATGGAATACATATGCATGCTTATGTATCCTAGAAAAATCAAATATCATTTATTGGTAATAAATGAGTACGAACACAAAATATTATGACAACATGTAGTTTTGACATGCAATTTACTTTTGTTTGGGTTGGATGAAATGTAGCGCACATGACTTAAGAATTCTTCATGAGGCTATCTATAATCCAAATATCAAATTTTCAAAGGCACCAGCAAGTATTTTGGATAGAACAATAAGGCTTCTTTCAGAATTTTTATTTATTTAATTTTTGGTTATGTGGTAAAAAATATTTTTTTGTTTTAAATGTCTTGGGTGAATGTAGGAAAGTATTGCGCTGTTGACTTTGGTTATCCAAGTGAAAATGGATTTCTGGGTCCATATAAAGGTGAAAGATATCATCTTCCAAAATTTCATTGTCGAGGCTAGTTGAGAAGTCGGGAAGAGTTGTTCAACCGGGTTCATTTCTTAGTTCGATGTGTAATTGAGCAAACTTTTAGGGTATGCAAAAATAGATGGAGAATTTCGCAGAACATGCTAGTGTTTCTGTATAAGACATAGGTGCAGATTGTTGTTGCATCAATGGCTCTTCATAACTACATAAGAAGAAAATCTGTACAAGATGTTGCTTTTAATGAATTTGAACATCATCCTGATTTCATGCCTCAGGAGTTTTAACGTGATGTTGTTTCATGATCACAAACATATAGAGGTAATAGAACTTCGTATATGGATTGTGTTCGAGATGGAATTGCTTCAAGTTTGATGGGAGAACTGTAGGATTTTTAACATTATAAGTAGTTAATCATAAATATGTATTAATTTTTCAATGTCATGTATTGAAAAAATTAATTTCCTAATTGGTCATTTCATGTCCAACCACAATTTCAACTAAACACTAATAACATGCTTTTGATGAAGAAGTAATTTGAATCACAATTTTAACCAAACACATAATTTAGGTAAAACAACCATACAAAAAAGTTGTTTTTCAAAAAATCACTTTTCTCAAATCAAAACCACACTTTCTACTACAAAAACAAACACACTCATACATTAACAAAACATTAAGAGGCTCATTGTTTCACTTGAAAACATTGTGCCCTTTACGAGAAAATATTGTGGAGTTGGACAATGTTTTTATTTTTTTGTCGGTTGTTTAATTTAATTTTTTTAGATTTTATCCTTTCAAGTTTAGTTAATTTATGGTTAAGGTTGGTGATTTGTCCTGTTTAAATTTGCAAGAGTTTCTTACAACGTTTAAAAAAGGATTCGCCACTAAATCGATCCTCAATTTGGAAAGATGAAGTTCAGTTTACTTGATTATACATAATTGAAACTTTGATGACCAAATTTGAGACTTGAACAAAGTTCCAGGTTATTTTTTTTTATTGTAGTTAAGGCGTATTTTTAACATCTTTAGTCCCTAAAGTATTTTTATTTTTTTTTCATTTTTTATCCTTGTTTTTTAAGTTTTTAGTCTAGAATTTCATTTTCTTCATTTTTTTAGTTTCTAAGCCTGAGAAGATGAAGAGGAGAGAGCAAGTTGCAAGAAATTGATGAAAGTAGAAAAAAGGTTGCTTGACTGATTTCTTTAATAAAAATGGATAAACTTAGTATCAAAATGTTTTTCTTGATGAGATGAGTGTTATTGAAGTATTTTTAAGATTGAATATCACCTTAAAAAAAGATTAGGTTTGGACTGATATTTTGCCATACCATATCCCCAAGTATCGGTTTTTGGATCTTCCGGGGCTGAAAAATCCTAATTCATAGGTGACACCAGCCAAGACTATGGTGTCTCCATCTCGAATTGACAGGGTTGCGTTAATGGTGTCAATGGGGGTGGCTACTTCTACAATCGGAAGCAAAGTGGAGCAAAAAAGAAGTCCGGAAATGCAATCCCTCAGAATCTCATGATTCTTTTAAGCAGATCGCTTTGTTGTGTTATAAAATGGCTGGCTTTGCTAGATGTGAAGAATATTGGTCTCAAGAAATTGCCTATTTAACACCACAATCAGTCTCCCGCTACAGCAATGTTTCCCTGCTGAGGTAAACGATTTAACACCACAGTCAGTCTAGCGGCACAGCAAGTCTAGCGGACAGCAACGTTCCACTACTGAGGTAAACGATTTAACACCACAGTCAGTCTAGCGGCACAGCAATGTTCCACTGCTGAGGTAAACGCTCTTGTTGATGAAATTCACATGGAAAATTCATAGATAGTCACCACTAGAGGAAACTATAGTAGAGGGTTTTTTACTAGTAGTCTAAAGTATTTTTCAAACTAGCAAAGTTAAAAAATATTTCTCAATTGGAGTCCACAACACACCACATCTAATGCAATCATCAACTTTGTCTCTTCACTAACAGAAGTGCCAGTGATTGTCATCGTTGCTGTGCGGTGGCTCTTAGGCACCACTAAGTGTATGTACAGCGCTGCATCAATCAATCGATCGATCATTTACTATCGACACTACCGAAGAACACTGAGTTGCTACCACACTGGCTTTTTCTCTGTTTTTCCCGGACATTCTTCTATACATGCTCTATCCATTAAAAAGAAAAAGAAAAAGAAAAAGAAAAGACAGAAATATAAAACCGACTCCATGTCTTGACTCTGTTCACTGAGATCTATATACCCAAGTTACGAGCTGAAGTATATGCAGAATATTTACGAGACTAAAATCTTCTATTGAGTAAAAATAGTATACATCTGTGAGCTGCATGATTTATGCAGAAGGATCCAAAACTCCCTCTCGAGTTTCAATGATTTCCAACTTGCGCGTAAGAAATTGAAGGTGGTAGAAATATGCCGAGATTCGATTATATTCGTTCACAGACAAAAGGGCAATCGATTTCTATGTGAAAAGCATCTCATTTTGGATCATGTAGCAAGCCAAGCATCAAGTACCCCTCTCTCATAGCAGCTCCCTCGTTTCAGGGAGCTGTAGAAAGACAGACTTAAATCAACCCCAACTAAAAACAAACTTGAACACAGCCCTTCTTACACCTAATTGCTAGAGGGAGCTAGAAAAGGAAAGGTTTGGAAAGACCTTAAACAATAAAATGATCGCAGATCATCCACAACAGATTTAAACATCCATAACTAGAGGACACCATAAAAGAAATCAAGCAATTCATAAAGGATCTTTGTTAGAACAATCATAGCATTGAAACTACACTAGTACATGTGACCATGCCAAATCAGAGCAAAATAGAGTTCTTTATAAACTGTGTGTGCCGAATTTGATAGTCTATGGTTAAATGGCCTTCAAGCTCTCAATTTTTGTAACTCTTCTTGCAATTCTTGTTCTAGCATGGTAAGCGTTAGGATACTGGCATGCAAATCCGACAAGATAAAAGGTAAGGGACAAGATAAAATGAGAAATGACACTAAAACATTTACGTGGTTCGCTCAAATTAGGCTACGTCAACGGGCAAGTATAGAAGGATTTTACTAAGTAATGTGGGAAATACAAACTCTCTCTACTAATAGGAGAACAACTGAAATCTCTCTATTAATAGAAGAAAACACCTCACTTACTCTCTCACAAATACCTCATAATTTTGTGGGATTGCTTTCCCTCTCTCACTCTTCTCTTCCTCTCTTGTGATGTGCAAAATAAGCTTGGATGCATTGCCTATTTATAGGCAAGCATCCAAGCAAAGGACAAGGGGCACCAATTGGTGCTGCAAATGGCACCGAATTGGTGCCCAACATTGTTGACTTTGCCAACAATGTTTAGCTGGCTTCACATTCTTCCACTTGAAGACTTTAATGATTTAATCAAGTCTTCACACTTGATCATCTGTGATTCTTCTATTCTTTCTATACTTATCATCTTTATGCTGCTTACATTTTTGTTAGGCCATAAGAGGATCTACACCATATGTACATGTCATTGTTGATTGGTTTAGTCAAAGCATCTGCTGGGTTTTCTTTTGTGTGAACCTTCTGAAAATCCACACTTCCATCTTCCATCACTTCGCGAACAAAGTGATACTGAACATCTATGTGTTTTGTTCTTGAATGAAACGCTGGATTCCTTGCAATATGCAAGGCACTCTGACTATCACAATACAAAAGAATCTTCTCTTGTTTGTACCCGAGTTCCTCCATAAGTTTCTTCATCCATATTGCTTATTTACAAGCTTGTGTAGTTGCCATATACCCAGCTTCTGTTGTGGATAAAGCTACAACAGTCTGAAGTTTAGAGACCCAGCTCACAGCTCCTCCTGCAATTATGAACACATAACCTGTAATGGATTTTCTTTTCTCAAGATCACCAGCAAAATCTGAATCAACATAACCTCTGACAGTAAATTTTGATCCTCCATAACATAATGCAGCATCTGAGGTGCCCTTGATGTATCTCAAGATCCTCTTAATAGTATTCCAATGCTCTCTACCAGGATTTGCCATGTATTGACTAGCTGCTCCCACTGCTTGTGCAATGTCTGGTCTTGTACATATTATGGTAAACATTAAACTTCCCACTACTAATGCATACGGTACTCAAGACATCTCCATCCTCTCTACTTCATTGCTAGGAGACATACTTGAGGATAATTTGAAGTTAACTGGAAGTGGGGTGGAAACTGGCTTACAATCTTGCATGTTGAAACGTCGCAAGATCTTCTTAAAATAATTCTTCTGAGAAAGCCAAATCTTTCTCTTACTCCTGTCTTAGTGAATTTGCATCCCTAGAATCTTGTTTGCTGGTCCCAAGTCCTTCATATCAAACTCCCTAGCCAATTGTGCCTTCAATTCTTGGACTCGATCTTTGTTGGGGCCTGTTACCAACATGTCATCCACGTACAACAATAGAATGATGAAAACATCATATTCTTCATACCTCTTGTAATATGTACAATGGTTTGAACTGAGTCTTTTGTACCCAAGGCTAATTATAAAGGAATCGAATCTCTTATACCAACACCTCGGATAAAACATAACTAAGAAAGATCATGGAAATCACATCCTGCAAAGTCAAATCTCGCATTCTGCCAGTGTTGACCTTTGGCCATTCAAAATTTAATATCTAGAGCTACAAAAGTCCAATTAATGCAAACTCAATTTTCATGGATTCCTGACTTAAAGACCTATCAACGCTCCAAGTTTCAGCCAAAAAAGATGTCATATGAGGGAGATATGATTTTTCAAAGATGACAACTGAATTCTGCCAGCAAACAGGTTTCGTGAAGAAACAAGTCCAAATTACATTCTGAAGCATCTAAATCGACATCCAAGTTTTTATATCAGCAATTTAGCTCCTCTAAGTCAGAGCTTGAAGATTTCATGCAAGGTTATTTCTCCTTTTAGGAAAAATAGTTATTGAAGTACTTAAATGTAAACTGCCAACTCAAGGAAGGACTATTTTGTAAAATAGAGACTAGGGTTTCTTAGCATATAAAAAGAAAGAGAGAAGGAGGCAGCAGCCAGCAGAAAAGAGGGAGAGCAGAAGGAGGAGCCAGCCAAGAAGAGAAAAACACCCCCTTCCTCTAAGAAACCCTAAATTATGCATTCTTCCTTCTTTTTGATTAGTTGTTCAACAAACATGCAAGGCTAAATACTTTTTCTTGGTTGTAAGGACACGAAAACTTTCGGATTTCAAGAACTGTGAGATTTATTTTACCTTTTCTTTTCAGTTTATATGATGAATATATTTGTTCTCCTATGCTTATTTTTCCTATGATTGTTTATTTTAATTGCTAGAGCGGACTCTAAGTTATTATTGTAGACAATCTATTGCTAAGTTTGATATCAAAACCGGAGTTGTGGTATATGAACTTGTGAAGCAACTGAATTTAATAATTGTGGTGGATCTACGTTATTAATCTTAGGGAGAACATTCAATCAAATCAAGCATAGACTGCGGACAGTTATGTTTTCTTGATTAATCAACTTATCTAGTTCTTAAGGCTTCCATTAAATTAAATTACTAGTGCGGACATTGTGGTTGTTTAATGGTTAGGGTTAGTTATACGGCGGATCCGTTAACTAACCAATGTTAAGAAGAGATAAATATTCAGAATATAAATTAATGTTTCGTTTCCATGATCAGTTCTAATTTCCGTTGGTGGATGTGTGCTTGCGACCAAGATTTGTTTTCTTGATAAGTTTCGGTTTTAATTGATTTTATTTGTTAGTTTAATTGCTACCATAGTTTAGAAAATCACAAACCAAACCCCCCCAATTACATAACGTACAACATAAAAATCTGACTTGAAACTTCCTCGTGAGATCGACCCCTTGCTTGCTCTATACTATCTTGTGTGTTGTGTTTGAAGCTAGGGTAATTAATTTGTGCGACCGCGACATCGCAACACAAATGAAATTGAAAGAAAAAAAACAGGTTTTTCGCTTACTTTGCACTCCTTTTCCTTATTGTCTAATGCCCAAAATTCACCTCTATTTATAAGGGTAAAAGAGACATCTTGTCTTTATTGAAGAAAAATCTTGGCCAGTGATTTAAACGGGAAGGATCTCAACTGTCGGCTCAAAATCATCATCATAAGCTGTAAAAATATGGCTGCTTAAGGTTGATTAATTAGTCTTTTTGGAGTGACGCCGCGGTGGCTATAGAGGTAACCAACCAGCAAGAATTACGTTGGGGTGTAGAACCATGTAAAACCATAAGAGTGGTGTCTTCTTTGTCAGGTTTGGTGGAGAGATGAGACATTAAATGCTCTGTAAAAGTAGCCACTCGAGCAGCCTTTCATGTACAAAAGGTTGAAGATGATGAGAAATAGTCAGACGACTTTTTAAGACGTATGACATCTCTTTTTTTTTTTTGTTTCTGCTAGTCAAAACGACATTCTTTTGTACCAAAACAAACCGTTTTGGTTAAAACGTATCATTTCATTTAAATGAAACGATGTTGTTATGACGTTCTTAGGGTTTTAATTAAGGATTTGACTAAAATTTAATTTAGTCATTTGACTTTTGATTTCTCTTTATTGTATCCCTAATTGACTTCCAACTTTTAATTTTATGTGATTTTACCCTCACCGAACTCCAATATCAACCTTGAATTTCAGCGAGTTTTTCATTTTAGTTCTTGGTTTTAAATTTATGCAAATTAACCCTCAATTGATCATTAAAATTTTAATTTACTTCAATTTCACCCCTATTTTCAACTTAATTGAGTTCTCAAAGTTTAGCATTTTTTTCAAAAAGAGAAGGGTGATGAATTCTTTCAATTTAACCCTTAATTGACCCTAAACTTTGATTTTCTTGCAATTTGTCCATGATTTCAATTAATTGACTTTGTAAAAATTGAGTTTGGTCTTCTAAAATTTCAATCTTCTCAATTAAGCTTAAATTGGGCTCCTAAACTTAGCTTTTTTACCAATAGGCCAACAACTCCCAAGTCAGCTGGCTTTAGGGTATTAGGTGTTAAAACACTTCTTCGGGCTTAATTGCTTTTTTTTTCCTGGTTCGATCCTTCCTCTGGCTTTTATAGCCAGAGGATGCAGACGTTTTCGACAATAACAAAGTAACGGCCAGTATTCATCATGGGGGCGTGAGACATGCCCCCTGATTGAAGCAGTTCTATTGCTAGCACCTTCATTGTATTTACTGTCAAAACCGTCGTGGATGAAAAAGGCAATGAACAGTTGTCAAGGAAACGACGCTGTTTTCAAATTCAAAAAACAATATTTCCGATTTGGTCCTTGGATATTTTTGCAATTTTTTAATCAAGCCTCCGAATAAATTGTAATTGGATCCCTTGATTTTAGTGCCTTTTCCAGTTTGGTCCTTGGTTTCTGATTGTTTCAATCAAGTCCTTAATTGGCCATCAAACTTCAATAATTATGCAATTAAGCCCCTGATTTGACCAAATCAACTCTTCAAAATTATAATTGGACTCTAGAACTTTAATTTCTTCCAATAAAAACCTAAATTGACTTTAAAATCAAATTTTCTTGCAATCAAACCCTCCATAAATTCAATTAAACCTGAGATAAGATTTAATTGAGTCCATAAACATCTGATTTTGGACTTTTCTTCCTCAAATTGAATTTTTCTTGTCAACAGGGCTCTCACTAGTTAAAAATATACTGTCAAATTTCAATTCTTGTATTTTTGAACCTCCTCAACCAATTTCTAGCCATTTTATGGGCATGCCAAGATCTTTTTCTTGCTCCTATTATTTTTGGACTTTTTCCAAATTTTTTGATATTTTTTTTTGTATTTTCTCATTTTTTGTGTGGAAACCAAAAAATAGGTAACAACATCAATTATCATAGGAAACTGAAAGAATTGACTTGAGAGTCACAAAGTACCGTTATCCACCATTTAACCAGGGTTGTAAAGAGACTAGCAAAATAAAAGTCACAAAAAAAAAACATAAAAGCACGGCGAGGACATGTATTAAGCAAGTCTTTATACCTATCTCAACACTAGTAAAATGTTTCTCTTGGTTTTTTAGCGAAAGTGGTGATTTCTCTTTTGAAAGATTTTGTTCGATAAGAAGAAAATAATTTCTTTTTAAACCGTAGTTACATTTCATCTCAAGCACGAATAGATCCTAACCTAAGATTTTGTAGCCATATTTTAACTTTATCTTTTAAGGAAAGAGGAAAAAGCTTTAATCTAATGGTGTTCATTGTTGTTACCTATTTTTAGAGCCCCATATAAACAAAAAAAAATAGAAAACAAAGAAGAAAATATAGAGAAAATACAAAAAAATGTTGGAAAAAAATAAATATATATATCAGTAAGAAGAATATACTAGAATGCCTAGGAAATTGCCAAATATTGGTTAAGGAAGATCAAAACATACAGGATTAGAAAAATTGACAATGTATTTTCAACTCATAAAGGTTTTATTGGCAAAGAAAATTCAATTTAAAGAATGAAATTCAATATTGGATGTTTAAGGACTCAATTAAAATTTTTCAAGGTTATATTGAATTTATTGAGGGTTTAATTGCAAGAAGAATTGATTTTTGAAGTTAATTTAGATTTTGAATGGAAGAAATTAAAGTTTGAGGGCCAAATTGCATTTTTTAAGAGTTAATGTGGTCAAATCAGGGACTTAATTGCATAAATATTGAAGTTTAATGGGCAATCAAGGACTTGATTGAAAAAATCCAAAACCAATGACCAAACTAAAAAAGACGTGTAAATGTAGGGGTTGATATTGACCAAATCAAGGGAGAATTGAAGAAATTGGAAATTTGTTGGTCAATTGAGAGTCACAATACACAAATTCAGAACCAATGATCACAATGAAATGGTCGATCAACTTAGGGGCTAACAATTGAGTTTGGCAGAGGTTAATTGCATGAAATTAAAAGTTTGGAGAAATTATGGATGCAATTAAAAGAAGTTGGAAGAACAAAGACTTGATCAAAATTTGACAATCCCAAAATGAATACCTAAATGATGTGTCGTTCAAACTTAATGAAAAGAATGTGAGTGACATGACATTCGGTCGATTGACCTCTATTTTTTATAATTTTGGCTGATAAAATTCACAACTTCAAACATATTAATATGGAGCTACAAACTTACAAATTGAGCAAGGTTGGATTCAAATGAAAGGTGTGCATCCATCCTCTCTATCAACTTCAAGTGGTCTCAAGTAATGATGATCTTATAATTGCTCTAACAAGGCTTCGAAAGTGGGCAACCCAGTCAGCCCTAACAGTTTTGGCTAATCGTGTTGGCAACTTCAAAAGCATGAATATGGAGCTAAATACCTCCACATTAAGCAAGGTTGGATTCAAATGAAAAGTGTGCATCCCCTCTACCAACTTCAGGTGGTCTTAGGCGATAATGACGTCAAAATTGCTTCGACGAGGCCTTGAAAGAGGACAATCCAGTCAGCCCTAACAGTGCAACTATCATGCAAAAACCAACCTATTTTTCATGTGTTCACATACAAAGCCTTCTCAACAAGTCTTATCAAGGGTTTTTAACACTTCCCTCAAAATCAGTTAGAAATAGATGTAAAACATCTAAAAAACCTAGCAAAACCCTATAAAAAATACCCCCTCCAAGATTAGATAAGAAATGACAAAATAAAAAAGAGAAAATAGTAGTTGTTCTAGGTATACTTTTATTATCCAAAAGTAGGTCCTCAGTGGCCTTCTTTTGTTGTCTTTCAATTTTTTTATATATATATTTATGTTTATAAGTATAGAAAAGAGGTTTGGAATGTTTAACAAATGATGTTGTATTTACCTCTTTGTTGCTGTGATATTTATTTAATGAGGTTTTTTTGAAGGTTTTTTTATTTATTTTTGGATATATTAAAGTTGTTTTTTCTTTATATATATATACACACACATATATAATGTTGTTTTAGTATTCGTTTAACTTAAGTAATGCATGTTAAAGCAAGGGTGTTTATCTTTAACTTGTTAACCATGTTCATGAACAAAATGGGTTCAAAAACGAATTTTGAATCCATGTTACATGATTATATAGGTTGTTTTAGGTTGTTAGTTTTTGAATTTGGTATCTCATGCTTGATTTTGATATTTTAATGTTTTTTTTGTTAGTTTTTTATATTCAAACGTGTTTGTGTATGATATGGTGACTTGTAGGGATAAAAAAAGCATGCTTAAGAGGCAAAAAAATGCCCATTTTTTGGGCTTGGCAGTGGTTGCCTCATGGCTATATTTGTTTTTTGGTTTTAGGCAATGTTCTTCGTGTTCTTGGGAAGAATATTGTCTTTTCACATAACTCTTTTTTATGCATAATTATTAGATAATCTAAGTTTTATTGTCATCAATAACACTTTTTATGGTTTTTAATCCCAGGGTTTCGGTTTTGAACCGAAACTTATTTTGATAAAATCGTGTTAATTAAGTAAAAATCGAATTGATTGGATGTTAAATTATTGATCTTTACATGATTTCCAACATGTATGTGCCTTTTTTATACCAAATTTGGTATGTTTTGGAACCCACGTTGTTGGGTTCATGTTTGGTGTTCTTGGTTTTTATTTTTTGTTGTGTTTGATTCATTTTGTTAGAATTTTTTATTTTTTAAGTTTTATGGGAGTTTATTCTGTTTTTTTACTATGGTTTTGTTTTCAGGTTGTTTTTTTGTCAAACCATGATTTTTTTTGGTCCATTTATAGACGAACCAAAAATTTCGAGTCAACTCGATCGGGTCGACCAGATAAAAAAATTGATCAACAGGTTTTATGCCCTGTTTGGTTTGCCATGTTTATGTTAAAGAGTTTTTTTTATTTAGGATGTGTTTGGCAAACACTCATTACGTTTTAAAAAAATAGGTTTTTCCCAAACAAAGCCTAAAAAAATATAAAAAAGTAAAAGAATAATAAAAAATTATTTTCTTCATATGGCCAAAAAAATCCTAAAGTTATTTGAGTATTTTTTTTACAAATAAAATTTAAAAGGTTTTTGCATGTTTTAAAAAAAAATTGCATGGATTTTACAAGTTTGTAAAATTCCAAAGTATTTTGACATATATTTAAAAAATTATTTTTGGCAAGAAAAATATTATTCACTTTTAATATAAGGATAAAAATCCTAAAAGGGGTTAATATCTAAAATATTATTAGGGATAATAAATATTATTCACTTTTAATATAAGGATATAAAACCTAAAAGGAGTTAATATTCAAAATATTATTAGAAATAATAAATAATATTTACTTTTAATATAAGGATAAAAAAACATAAAAGGGGTTAATATCTAAAATATTATTAGGGATAATACTTTTATTACTCACTTTAATATAAGTATAAAAATATATGTGAAGTTAATATCCAAAATATTATTGTGAATAATACAACTCATTCACTTCTAATACAATGATAAATTCCGCAAGGAATTTCATCTGAAAAATTATTTGGAATGATTTGGTAGAAAAAATTATAGTTTTACCTTGAAAGAAGCCTTAATTATATTTAAGGATATTTTACCTTCGCAGACCGAGTTCTTAACATAAAAAACCAGGGTTTGTTCATTGTAGCAAACCCATCATAGTAAGCCAATAGAAATAGACATCATCAGACCATAGTAAATAATAAAAAACTATGCAACTTACTTCAGGTAAGGCGTACTAGGAGTGCTAATATCTTCTCTTTACGCAACCAATCCCTTGCCTAAAATCTCTTGAAAAATAAACCAGTTAGATTTCCTAGTAGCCGTGATACTAAGTGGTGACTCCCTAACCAACGAAAAAAACCTTTGAGACCCTCAACCGAGAAGGCTCGCCGCAACATCGTGCCCCATGATAAGGGCACAATAGTGATAATGTATTTCTTTCCACGATCAAGTCTGGCTAATTACAAAGCCTTGAGATGAGGGAGAAACTTTGAAGATAAATTTGGTTTAAAGGGATGAATCTAGTTATATCAGCTAAAAAGATGTTGAAGATCATTAGCAAATGATGATTGTAATGGTTTTCTTTAAGAATCTAGGAAATGCTATCATATTAGGGAAGCATGGCCCAATTAAAGGACAACTTTATTGCTATACAAGTACCTGTAATGGTTGCTAGAAATATGCAGAAGTTGTTTGATAAGATTAAACGGGCTGAAAGCCATTTACTATGAAGAACACTAAGCATACAATGATGAGCCTTTACTATAAGCAATGAGATGCATGTCTAGATGACTTGAAAATTCCATGAAGGTCGATGATAACATATGCTTGAAGAATATGATTCAACTGAGGGCAACGTCATGGTAGATTTGCAATCTAAGATAAGGTCAACACAAGAAAACCTTTTACCAATTGTTGGCATATGCATATAGCTAATCAGTGGGTGATTTTTGAAATAATCCAAGAAGTTGAATGATTTGTTAATCTCCTTCATGATGAAGCAAGGAACACCACACTTGAGGGCTTTGGCGGGCTTAATAAACACTTGGAGCAATAATCGCGGTGGACAATCTAGAAATAGCACTTACATTCGAGCGGAGGATTGACATATGGTAAACTCGAGTGAGTTGGTAAACAAAGGATTAAGAAGGCTTTAAATGGCAAGTCAAGGCACCCTATGATGATGGAGCATCAAAGAGGGGGGTATATTTCAAACCAGGTAAGGATGCATTCGAGCGAAGGATTGACATATGGTAAACTCGAGTGAGTTGGTAAACAAAGGATTAAGAAGGCTTTAGATTGCAAGCCAAGGCACCCTATGATGATGGAGCATCAAAGAGGGGGGGGCTAAATTTCAAACCAGGTAAGGATGCATACATTCATCTAACCCTTAAGCATTGCATAAATGTTTTTAAATTTTACAACAAAAATTCACAATGAAATCACTTGAAAAATAATCCTTGAGCAATAATAGCAAGGGATCTCGGTTTTAACCCTGCAATCAGGAAGAGGATGAGAGAAATCCTACCATCACAAACTTCTCAATTCTTTGGCTTCGAAGAATGTTAAAATGTTCAAACCCCATGATCAGGAACTATCGGATGTCAACTCTACAATCAAAATGTTTTGGATTTTATAAAGATGCCTTTGGATAGTTCTAGTTGAAGGGAATCACCAGATTGAGATTTCAAGTCCATTGAGTTGAAAACATGAGTCATTGAGATAACAAGATTCTACTAAAAAATAGTTATACAGGAGAATAGCTATGAGAATATGATTCTCCTAGAAGACAAAGATTTTGGTTATGGTAAAAGAGGATCGCTAGATTAAGATCTCAATCTGGTTGAACTAAAGACAAATATTTCAGTTCTAGTTAAAGGACATCACCAGATTGGGATCTCAGATTGGCCGAGTTAGAGATAAAGATTTTGATTCTGGTTAATAGGGATCGCCAGATTGGAATCTCAGGTTGATCAAGCGAAGACAAAGATTTTGATTCTAGTTAAAGGGGATTGTCAAATTGTGATCTCGGGTTAGCCGAATTGAAGACAAAGAGTTTGGGTTCTGGTTAAAAGGAATTGTAAATTGTGATTTCAAGTTAACTGAGTTGTGAAACCAAAGTTCTAATTAAAAAGAATTGCAGAGATGCAAGAGTTCAAGTCAATTGAACTAAAAACAAAAATCACCAAAATGATAGAATTCATTCCCAATTAGGAAACATGTGATAGCATTCGTCATGACCGAAATACTAAAAAAAAAGGCTACAAAGGTAGCTCAACATTCAAGATTTGAAAGTAACTTGCACAGACTTGGTCGATCAAACTGGGAGGGGAAGCCGACCAGAGTGACCACCTTAGAAATTACACCCCTTAGCAATAAAAAAGAGATTGTGAAGAAAATAGGAGGCATGCATTACATAAGGTTTAACCTCAACTTTCAAATAGTGTTGGTGTAAGATCCATCAATCAAGAAAAAAGGTGGTGAAATCTGCATGAGTGAATGGAAGGTGAGAAATGGCAAAGACATCCCACCTATAGGATGTGGATAACTATGACTATAAGATAAGACACTTGTTTTAAGAATTTATCTTTGTAGGGTATTTTATTTTGAAATTTTGTTTTAAAAAAGTTCTGAAAGGATCCTATTATTTAGAATTTAAAAAGGGTAAGTTACCCATGAAAATAGACCAATTTTTAAATTTTAAAATGGACTAGTCGCCCGTGAAAATAGACCAAAACTTTTAAATTTCAAAATGGATAAGTTGCCCATGAAAATAGATCAATTTCAGGGAAGCATGGATGCTTGCTAAAATTCTTTTTGGATTTTAAAAAGGGTAAGTCGACCATGAAAATTAACCAATTTTTGAATTTCAAAATAGATAGGTCACTTATGAAGATAGACCAATTTCAGGGAAGTATGAATACTTGTTGAAATTCTTTTAGGAATTTAAAAAGGTGAGTCGCCCCTGAAAATAAACCAATTTTTTTTATTTCAAAAGGGGCAATTCACTCGTGACAATGAGATAATTTTCTATAAAAAGAAAATTTTTTGGATGGGTGGGTCACCCAGCAAGTCAGATAAACACATTTTCATTACAAGCTCATTATGCAAAACCTTGATAAGATTTTGTTTTGTAAGCGTTGTAAAGAAGGGGCATCTGTTGTTACCCATTTCTTACCTATATAATACAAGAGGACATACATGAAGAAAGCCTAGAAGATTGCCTAAGATTGGTGGAAGAGGACCAAGAAGACAAGTGAAAACGTTGGAGGACTAAAATGTATAAGATTGACAAAATTAGCAACCCAATTCTAACTGACAAAAGGCCCGATTAGTGAAAAACAAATTATCTGGGGTAAAGAGACACAAATTTTGACGGGTAAGGACTCAATGAGAATTTTAAAAGGCTTAATTAATTTTATTAAGGACTTAATTGTAAGGGAAATCGGTTTTTAAAGTCAATTTGGGTGTTAATTAGAAAAAAAAATAGAGTTTGATGATTGAAATTAGACTTTGAAAGGTTTAATTGATTAAATTAAAGGCTTAATTATGACAAAAAAAACATTTAGAGGCCATTTAAGGACTTAATTGCACATTTCTTGTACCAAGAACCAACCTGTAAGTGGCGCGCAATTTCAGGGGTAAAAATTGGTGAAATTAGGGGCCAAAATGAAAGGAATTGAAATTTTGGTGGTCAATTAATGATGAAATTGCACAAATTAAAAACTAACGACTCATTTGTAAAAGGCGTTGAACTCTGGGGTTGATATTTGAATTTGGCTGGGGTGCAATTGCAAGCAATTATAAATTAGGAGACAATTACGAGTGCAATTAAAAGAAATTGAAAGAGTAAGGACCAAATTGAAATTGATCAAATACCAAATTAAAAAACCCTAATTTTTAAGGTTTAGCCTAAACGACATGTCGTTTACCCACTATTCATCTCCTTCCTTGGCAATTTTGGTTGGTTGAGTAGGCATCTTCAGGTGAATAAATGTGACATTTCTGACCACCTTAAGGATTGTAACTACTATCATTCAACTGAGAAACATCCCCTCTAAAACCTCATGCCCGTGAAATTAGATGTTTACACCTCAATTCTTCCATAGAAGTCTCCATCTTGTCCCCGGTCAGCTTTTTTTTTAATGTTTACACCTCAATTCTTCCATAGAAGTCTCCAACATCTTATCATCGATCAACTTTCTTCGTATTTTCAAGTTTTGGGTTGATTGAGTTGATGCCTTGGATGAATGAATATGAAGTTACAAACCTCCACATTGAGTAAGCTTAGATTCAAATGAAAGGTATGCACCTTCTCTACCAACTTCAAGATGTTTCTGATGATGTTTACATCGGAGTTGCTTTGGCGAAGCCTCAAAACTGGTCAACCCAGTTAGCCTTGACTTTGATACCTATTTTTCAAAAACCACCCTTCTTTTTGTGTGTTCACACTTAAAACTGCTCAAAAGGTTCTTATCAATTGCTTTAAAACCTTCATTTCAAGATCAAAAAGGCTAGAAATAGCTTTTTTCCCTTAAAGTCTAGCAAAACCACCAAGTACCCCTAAAATCAATACCACCATTGTAAAACCAACCTAGTACAAAAGCTTTCAATTGTTAGATTTTATCCAGAACCCTCTCACTTGGATCAAAGGGCTAAACTTTGATCAATCATTGATGAACTTCATAAAAAAAACCCTATAAATAACCCTGAAAATCAGAGACAAAGGAGGAGGAAAAAAAGAAAAAAAAGAGAGAGGAAAAACATGGGGAAAAACTTTGTTAATAGACCCTATTGTGAAGGTTCAAGAGCCTAACATTAAAGGTCTAACAAGCTTTGGAAAGAAAGAGAGTGAAAGGGAAAAAGGAAGGAAAAGAGAATTAAAAAATTGCAGCCTATAGTCAGCAAGTTTGGAGAAGGTATAACCATGTAAAAACTTAAGAGTGGAGTCCATGTGGCCTATATATTCATGCTTTCTTAATGATTAAACCTCTTTTGATGTTTTTTTGAACTTGTTTTAGTGTTATGATTTCTTATAGTTTTGTTTTGATTAATACGTAAGAATATTATTTTTATTGTTCAAATCTTGTTTAGAGTTATTGTTGATATTACTGATTATTAAAACAATATATTTGTGACTGATTTTGATAAAGTATGGTAGTTTTGGATTCTTCTAAAAGGTGGCAGTGGGTTTCTGATGCCTTTTGTTAGTATATGTTCTTGGTTCCTTAGCATGGTTTGGGTTCCAAGTGTTCAAAGAATCAGTTGAATTGAAAGTTGATGTTTTTATTGGTTATCATTGGGGCTGCAGTTATGGAGTTGAAACTTCATATATGTTCTTGATTATTTGATGTTTGTTGTTAGTTCTTTGGATTCAACTATACTTAGTGTTGGTAATGTGGTTTGTGAGACCAATAATAGTGTTTTTAGAGGCATAGAAGGCTAAATCTAGGTTTTGGCATTAGTTCTTCAATTTCTGAAAAATTCCTAGATTTTGGGTTCATGTTCTTTACATAAACGTTGCCTTAGCTTCTTGTTTTTTAGTTGTTTTGGGTTAATTCTTAGCACAAGCATGTTAACTTGTCATTTTTAGCAAATAATTTAAGGTTAAAACGCATCAATAACAAGTATTCATGCATTTAGATTCTAGAGTTCTTTCGACTGCCCAAACATATTTTGATCAAATCATGGCTTTTAAGTGTTAATTGAAGAAAATTGATGCGATTCTTGATCCACTCATGATTATGAACAAAACCTTGCCCTTGATTGTATGAAAGCTTGTCTAGTTTGTGATATGTGTTTGTTGGGTTTCTGTTTGAATGTTTATCATGTTCTTGGTGTTTGATCTATTTTTCTTGGGAAATTTTATGTTTTGTGGTTTTTTTTAGTTTTCATATGTTTTTGGATAATTGCTTGTTTTACTTTAGTTTTGGGTCAAACCATGGTTATCAGTTTGGTTCAGGGTTGAACTAGTGTTTTCGAGTCTACCCGATTGGTTTTTTTGGGTCAGGTACTAAGGCTTTATTTGGTTGGTTAGTTTTTTTGTTGGGGAATTTTTTGCCTAAAGGGTTGTTTGGCAAACCCACCCTCAGACCTATTTTGAAAGGTTTTTTTTAATAAAAATGGTGTTTTGCTAAACAGACCCCAAATAAATTCCTAAAAGTTCTAGAAATTTCAATGATCAATTTAAATTCAATTATAGGTCCCTCACATATTTTTCCAGTAATTTTATTTAATATTGGGGTTATAGACTTACACTGTAAGATACTGATCTGGTATTAAAATACCCGTTTTTCATCAATATCTCAAGAATTTCTAAAAACATTTCTCATTTTAAAAAATACAAAAAAAAAGTACTTTATTTGATGTGCATATGGCCAAGTCTTTCATATTTTGGCTTAAAAAATATTAAAAAATGCATGATATGATTTAGCATTTTTTTTATATACCCAAAAATTCAAAAAATATCTTTGCATGTATTTTTTGATTTAATAATCAATTTATTGAATCCATGAGAATTTAGCCAGTATTTTAAAAACCCTAAAAAGATTATAGGAATTAATTGTTAACATTCTGATATAAATATTGGACTTACATGTAGACTGATATTTAAATATTAGTGTTGACTAGAAAAATTCTCAGAATCATTTTGGATGTTCAACAATTTTAATTAGGAGTATTTTTCACCATGATATACGAGTTGTGGAAAACTCTTTCGCCTTCTAAGATAGGTGAACCCTGTCATGGCACCTATATGGATTTTTTTTTTAACAACAATTTATTTGGCTATAGGAGCCCATAATAAATTCAAAGTAATAAATTTATTCTTCAACATAAATCTTTGTTTTAAACCATAGACGAGTTATCGGTTACGAACCCATCAATACTTTTAAGTCACATTTAGATTATATAATGTACAACACCAATCCCTTATACTATAAGACTAATCCACTCGGATCTTTTAGTGACCCTGAATCGATCAACTAGGTGAAGTCTCCTCGTTTCTAATACTGCAACACCGCGCGTGCGCAATAAGCTTTAATAAGGTTAAGTTTATCCAACCCAATTTATTATGTTATATGCTCGGAAGATATTGCAAAATAATAAAAGAATCATGTTATTTATATATTTTTAGAAGAATGTCACTATATGTAAAAAAAAAAAAACCATAGATTTTTACAATAAAACAAAAGCATAAAAATATCAATATACATAAAATTAAAACACGCAAATAACATGAATAGTTATTTGAGGTTTGAAATTCACTTTCAGGGTGGAAGAAAACCAGAAAATAATGGAAAATTCTCATGGGACCACGTGGAGTATGTGTTCTTCATGCCTCCTAAAACTTTCACGTGGTTCCACCTTTTAGTGATCCCCCTCTAGGGATAGCGCCTTTTTTTTTCCCTCCAATGAAGAAGAGAAAATATTAACAAATTGAGGTACAAGATTGGCTCGAGAGAGATATTTGTTTTCACCTTTTATTTTGGGGTTTGGCTCTTACTTTCATCAAAAAGAAAATCAAGATCATATATCCAAAGTAGTAAATTAGATATCAAGCCTGATCAGTTCTCTATCTTATAGATTTTTTTAGCACTTCAATTACCTTAAAAGTAGAGCAATAAGAAATTTAAGAAGTAGAAGCTGGTGATTATACTTTAAAAAAATAAAACAACAAAATAATGAAATTGTTCAATAAAATCAAACTAATTTGTAATAAATAAAGAAAGAAAGAAAGAAAAGATAAATGGTGATTTTCCACTAATTGATGAGCAAATCCTTTGCAAAATAAGCAAGTAAAGAATCAAGCGTCGTACAATTATGGGGTATGACATAGAAATGGGTGCTTTTCGCTATCATAATAAGGCCACATGGAGTGGAGTGAGGTATTGAAGTAGAGCTTTCACTTGAGCATGGATATTTGCACAATCTCATTGATTGTGATATATAGTTGATTAGATGGCCCTTTCCTTTGCTGGAAGGCTGTTTGCCGTGTAAAATGATTGACATGCCCACGCATGGTTAGCCACCAAAGCTCCTTGCTTAGTCTTTTATAGCATTTCATCCCTTTTTCAAGATAAATAAAAATAGTAAAAATAAAAGGAATATGTTTTTCTATATTTTTTATTTAAAAATAAACGAATTCGTTTTAAAATTATCTTAAAATACATCTCTTTAACCAAACATATTTAAAAAAATTGAAATTCTCTCCGATTTAATTTCTTGTTGTGGATTCGAATTCTTTCATTGTATCTCGATTATATTTCAAATATAATTATTAATTTTAAATTTAATAATAAAAATTTAAGAAATATGATGGTCATGCTTAAAAAAAAGAGAGAGAATCTTTTCATTCGCCAATATCGCCACACATGTAGACAAACCCTAACACGTCTCCAGTTCTCAGTGAATGTACGTGAAAGTGGAGCCCTAAACTTGTCAAGTGTGACGTGAATCTCAAGCCTTCAATTATGTGAAAGCTATAGAAGGAAACAATTTATTAACTTTACAACATCATATATATATATATATATATATATATATATATATATATATATATATATCCACACACTACAAATGCATGCCAAATTAAAACATGAATATCTACAAATTTAGTCATATCGTAAATGCATGCCAAAACATGATTACGTGCAAATGACAATCTAGTGGCGTTATTTCTTCTCTTTGCTTGTCAGTGAGAACATTTTCTAATATCATGACTAAAACCGGCCCTTTCTAGATCCATCCTCTCTTAACTTTTTTATTTATATCCATATCCAAATTACTATATTCATAAAAAAAAATATCCATAATTCAAACATATAATAAAATAAATACAAAGTATTAAAAAAATAGTGACCACACCACGCATGTATTTTTAGTTCCATTATAAAAGAAGGGGTGAAGGGGTGGTGTCACATGTGTAGCACGAGGATTATTGTTTGTCAGAGAGAAATGGCTCTAAAAGTGTTCGTACGGAGAGGGTCTACCATGGCATGTGATCGGAGTTTGGCAATGATCAAATCTACAGAGTAGATTCTGACCACAACAGTCTTGTCTTTGCAGGCTCTCCAAATTTGTGTTTCTTTTCCAAGCTGTTTTCTTCCTTCGCCTTTGCTTCTTCCTCGTCCTCTGCTTTTATAGGGTAAATTTTTGGTTCTTGACGAATTAGTAATTTTCATGGATAATGTTATTCTCTTTCCTTGAATTATAATCTCACTTCATTTTTATCATAAATTATATTAATAAAAGACACTATCCTCGAGGATAGCAATTTAAATCGAGCTTTATGCATACATGTATGAACTCAAGGATAGCAATATTAATTCATGAAAAAAAACAAGAATATATAAAAATTAAAATTTTCAAGATTTTAATTGCTTTGTTATATTTTTTGAAATCAATATTTTATTAGTGAATAATTTTTGAAAACACAATAAACAATTCTTTAACGAGAAATAAAAATGTTTGTATGACATGTAAGATAATTTTAATATGTTAAGCGTATATGTGTTGTAAAAAAGAGTAAAAGAGAAAATACAAAAAAACATACTAGAAGAAAATAAAAAAATATATTAGTGAGAAGAATATATCAAAAAAACCAAGGAAATTGTCGCAAAGTAGTTGAGGAAGATCAAAATATACAAGATTAAAATTTTTGACAGTGTATCTTCAACTAATAAAGGCCCTATTGGCACAGAAAATTCAATTTAAGAATGAAAAATCAAAATTAGATGTTTAAGGACTCAATTGAAATTTTTTTAGGTTTAATTGAATTTATCGAGGGCTTAATTACAAGAAAAAATACTTTTTGAAGTCAATTTAGGCTTTAATTAGAAGAAATTAAAGTCTAGGGTTGAATTGTAATTTTTAGGAGTTAATTTGGCTAAATCAAGGGCTTAATTGCATAAATATTGAAGTTTAATGGGCAATTAAGGACTTGATTGAAGAAATCCAAAACTAAAAACCAAACTGAAAAGGATATGTGAATATCAGGGGTGAAATTGATCAAATCAGTGGTCAAATTAAAAAAATTAGAAGTTTGTTAGTCAATTGAAGGTCGAAATGTACAGATTCAGAACCAGGGACTAAAATGAAAATAGCGGTTAACTTTAAAGCTGACAATTGAGTTTGGCAATGGTCAAATTACATGAAATTAAAAGTTTGCATGCAATTACAGATACAATTAAAAGTAATTGGAAGAATATGGACTTTATTAAAATTTATCAAATCTGAAATTAAGAACCTTATATGATATGTCGTTCAAACCTAATGAAGAGAAGATGAATGACACATCATTTGTCAGTTTGCATTTCTATTTTGATAGTTTTGACTGATCAAGTTGACAACTTTAAACGAATAAATATGGAGCTATTGACCTTTAAATTAAGCAAAGTTTGATCTAAATGAAAGGTGTGCACACTCTCCGCTAACTTCAGATGGTCTCAGGCGACAATGACGTCGGAATTACTCCAACAAGGCCTTGAAAGTGGACAACTCAGTCAGCCCCGACAGTGCAACCATCATTCAAAAAATGATTTGATTTTTGTGTGTTCACATACAAAGGCTCCTCAATGAGTTCTTATAAAAGGTTTAAAACACTTCCCTCAAGATCTAGAGGTCAAAAATGCATTCAATACCTCTCAAAACCCTATAAATATCCCCTTCAAGATCAAGAAAAGTGCCTAGAAAAAAAGAGAAGAAAAGATATAAGATAAGATAAGAAAAATAAGAGAAATATCAATAAGAAACATAAGTGTAGAGGTCCAAAAGTATAAACAAAAGTTTTCTTAAGCTTTGCAAGTTTATAAGAGTCATAATTTTCCAAAGGAAAGCAAAGAGAGTAGTTGTTTTAAGTATACATTACTGACCTAAAAGTAGGTCCTTTGTGCCCAGCTTTTGTTGTTTTTTATATATTTTTTGGTTTATATTTAAGTTTACACGCATATAAAAGAGGTTTGAAATGTTTAACAAATAATATTGCATTCACCTCTTTTTTGTTGTGTTTTTTTATTTAATGATGTTCTTTTGAAGTCTTTTTATATTTTTAATATATTAAAGTTGTTGTTTAATTTTGTTTTTATAATATATAATGTTGTTTTAGTTTGCGCTTAGCTTAAGTTATGCATGTTAAAGCAAATGTGTTTATCTTGGGTTTGTTAGACCTGTTCATACATAAAATGGCTTCAGAAAATAAATTTTGAATCCATGTTGCATGAACATGTAAGTTGTTTTAGGTTGGTAGTTTTTGGATTGGTACCCCATACTTGATTTTGATGTTTTGATTTTTTTTTATTTTGAATTTAAACATATTTATGTATGATATTGTGACTTGTTGGGATATAAAGAGCATGTTTTAGAATTCAAAAAAGCCCATTTCTACGGCTTAGAAATGGTTGGGCATGGCTGGGTTTTTTCTGGGTTTATGGGTAATGTTCTTCGTGTTCTTAGAAAGAATATTATCTTAGCCCCTTGATTTGGACCAATTTTGGTCCATTTCCTTGCACATAACCTTTCCTTATGCATGGTTAACCAATAATTTAGTGTTTATTTACATCACTAACATGATTTTAATGGTTTTTAATAATAGAGTTTCGGTTTAGAACTGAAATTTATTTTCACAAAATCATGATGTTTAAGAGATAATCAATAACATGATTTGAATGGATGCTAGGTTATTAATCCTTGCATGATTTTCAACATGTATATGCCTTTGTTTTGACCAAATATGGTCTGTTTTGGAACCCATGTTTTTGGGTTGATGTTTTGGTGTTCTTCAATTTATTTATTTTTTGTGTTTGATCCATTTTTGTTCCAAAATTTAAGTTTTTATTTTTTTTTTAAGTATTTAATCTGTTTTATGGCTTTAGTTTTGTTTTTTGGGATATTTTCGAGTCAAACCAGGATTTTGGTTCGGTTTCCGATCAAACCAAAAATTTCAGGTCAACTTAGTCGAGTCGAGTAAAAATAAATAGGTTTTGGTTTAATACCCTGTTTGGTTTGCCATATTTTTTGTTAAAGGGTTTTTGGGTTTAAGAGTATGGTTGACAAACACCCCTTAAGCCTATTTGTTTTGTAGTTTTATTACAAACAAAAATGGTTTTTTTTAATCAAAGAAAGCCTAAAAAATAAAAATAAAATAAAAATTTCTTTTTTCTTGCATATGGCTAAAAATCTTAAAGTTATTCAAGCATTTTTTTTAATCTAAAATGCTTTGACATGTTTTTAAAAAAATGCATGGATTTTACAACAAGTTTGTAAAATTTCAAAGGATTTTGGCCTACATTTCAAAACTACCATAAACATTATTTTTTTTCTTTTAATATGCGAGATTATAAACTTATACATAAGACATGTTTTTTATATTGAAATAAAAAAATTATTTCTTTTAATATACAGGATTATGAACTTATATGTAAGACATATTGCTGATACTAAATAAAAAGACAGTATATTTTTTTTTATGTTGGCATTAGAATGGCTAGGTTTTTAATCTTATAAGATAAGAATCTTCTTATTGAGGACAACTTTTCTTAAACCTTAGACTCACTAACGGTTAGAAAATACAACATTTCCTTAGCTTATATCAAACAAATAAACAATATAGCTTACTTTAGGTAAGGCATACTAGGAGTGTTAATACATTTTTTTTACGTAATCAATCCCTTTACCTAGACTTTGAGACTAGTTAGGGTTTATAGTAACCAAAATACTAGGTGGCGACTTCTGTTCTCCGACATCATTCCCGACGATCCTGTTCTAGGAGGATGATCATCGCGACGCCACACACATGTAACAAAATGACGACTCCACTGGTGACCCGTGAATTAAGCTTTGTTTGTTTGTCTGATTGTTATGTTTGGTTTATTTAATTTTTTTATGCATTTTTAGGCTTTAAATTTTTACTGCTTTAAATTTTTTAAATAAGAAATTAGCAATTTGCCCTCTGACTATTGGTTATGGGTGTAAAACACTCAACTCATATCTGAGTGTCTACTTGGTAATGATGGGCATACATGCTTTAACAATTCCTCGTAATGCCCTCATATTGTCTTTATAAAAATTATCACTAGGCAGATCGGAGACCCTTTTGAGATCAGGTAGGCCTAAATGTCCTTAGTTTATACGTGCTACCTATAATTTGCACCACGGCAAACATGACCATATTAATCTTGTATTACAGGAGTCTGAACTGAAATCATAACTTTCTTAAAGTATCCATCTTTTCAAGAATTTAAGCAAGAATCTAAGCTGATATAAGTAGTTAAAAGGGGTTATCCAATAATCGATGTTAGTGGATTGTCATGAATTACTAGGATAAATCATATGATAAATGGCCTAAAGAAATTGCTATCTATTATAGGGTATGTCAACAAGACTCTTTTTAATAGGAGATATTGGAGAATTGCACAAGTAATAAGGCTTCCAATATAGGCAGCGGTTGTAAAAACCTTACTGAATTTTTGGGTTCCTAATTATAGGTGTTTTACTTTCAAGAATATCAATTTATTATGCTTGGGAAAAATCAGCCAGTGTAGGGTATAAGCATGATCGAATCAACCCTTTTGCTGCAATAGGTCAGTCAAAGGCAGGATAAATATCAATAAGGAAATAATAGATTCCTTAAAGAAAGAAAGAAACAGCTTTAGGAAAAAGTTAGAAGCTGAGAAAAAAAAAATTGGTTAGCTAGGATTGACATAGAAAAGGAAAGAAGAATTTAGTCCCAATATATTGTATAGTCTAAGGAAAAGAGAAGCGCTAGAAAAGCCGTTGAGTCTGATATGAGAGACTACCATAAGAGAATTGAGTTTTCAAAGGGACAGATTATGGTATTGCAATCCAAGCTAGAAATCTAAGAAGATAAGATGAAAGAGTTGAGAAGCCATTACTTTGATATAGAGAAAAGTTAATTAGGATTAAGCAAGAGCATAAAGGATATCAAGACTATATTGACAGCTTTGTAGTTCAAATTAACTCTAAAATAGTTGAGTTGGACAATAAGAGGGAGGAGCTGCAAGGGAAAATGGCTAAGGTAGCATAGTTGGAGACTACGGTACAGGTAGTGGAAAGAAGTAACAAGGCTTTAGGAACCGGCAACGGAATACTGATCACTGATAATACCTGAAAGGTTGCAATAACACGCCACCTAGATTGGAAATGATGTTGTGAAGTGCTGAGAACACATGAACGCCATCACTTCGTTCATTAGAAATATAGCTAATAAAGGAAATGCTTTTTATGAGTAGTGATGTATAGAGCTTTTAAATTTTAAAATTTGTCAAACGATGTACAAACTCTTTTATCCATGAGAAGGTCATCACCCTTTTTTTTTAATATGTTTTGGGATTCAACCATGATAAGAACTTAACAAATGCTAATATGCCTAAGGAATTATGAAAGTCATGAATCATATCAGAAAGGTTAATGATAGATTTATTGGTCCTATAAACCATGACAAGTGGTCTACTATAGAAAAGAATTAAGAGCAGTCGAAAAAAATGATTTGGTTGACCCTTTCTGAGCAGCTGAAATATGCTTACTGCTAAACATTGTGGTGCCAAAAGATTTTAGAGTGTTAGACTTCATCAAATACACCGGAATAGAGTGCCCAAACACCCATCTTTGGTCATACTACAACAAGATGACTGAAGTGATCCGTAATGATAAAATTTTGATCTATTTCTTTGATGATAATCTTACAGGGTCCTCCCTGAGTTGGTACATGAATCTGGACAACACCAAGATTAAGAAATGGAAAGACTCGGTTGAGGCTTTCTTGAAGCAATACAAATTTAATCTCCAAATGGCTCTTGATAGAACCAGCCTAATGACCATGGAAAAGGGAAGTTAAAAGTCAATAATGGTGTATGTGCAAAGATGGAAAGATGAGGCCACGTATGTCCAACCTCCTTTGATAGAAACAAGGATGGTGACTTTGTTCGCCAATACCTTCAAGTTCTCTTATTATGAGCATCTGATGGGAAACTCATCTTAGCATTTCTACAATGTTGTATGTATTGCTGAAAGAATATGGTAGGGGATTAAGTTTGGAAACATAGTTGAGCTGGTGGAAAAGAAAGGTTTTGCTAGGAAGAAAATGGAGAGTGATATGAACAACCTGAAAGACATGTGTAAGGGCAAAAAAGTAAATTATCTAACTCTCAAATTACCAATATTAATTTTATCAAACCTTTTGCCCCGAATCAAACCAAACAATCAAATTACCAGAACAACCTCCAAAGACAAAACACAAGAAATACCTTGGAACAACTACCACCTCTACCTATGCCCTTGAAAGATTTTTACACTAAATTGTTGATTATTAGCTCTTTGATTAGTACTTAAAAGTGCATTTTTATGAAGGTTTTATATCATTATTTTGCACTTAAAGTATCAATAACTCCTTAATTAAAGCATGTTTTATAATAACAAGTCTGATACCATAAGATACCTTTAATTTATGGTAAATGTTCATCTTAAATGCAGTCCTATCACATAAATAAAAGGGTTAATTGGTGAGTTTAAGTACGGAATTGAAAGGACAAAAAGAGGGCCAAACTTAGAAAAGAGATAATGGTTCAATCCAAACTGGAACATTGTTCGGTCATTGGGTCATTTCTGGATCTGTAGATCTTGGATTTAGGTTTGCCTTATATGGATGGAAAGCTAAAAGCTAGGTCAACAACAGAGAAGTCCAAATTTGTCCTGTAGCCTAGATACTGTTCAGTGTTCAGCTCATATCTCGAGTTCTAGAAGTCCAAATGACCTCAACTTTTTTTTCCTGGAAAGCTGAGACAATTTCCTAGAACTTTCATGATTTAAGTCTGTTAAAATTATGACATTATCAATGATGTTTTTGGCAGACAAGAAGATAAGGATTGTCACCAAGTCAAGATGTGGCCACCCACTCAATAATTAGTCTACAAATCAATAGTTCTAAATTTTAGCCTATAAAAGGAGGCATTTGCCATGTATTTAGGCATCTTGGTTTTCAGATCAAGATCATGCTCTTGCTCTTTCTTTTTGTAATGCTTAAGTTTTATTTATATTAATCTCTTGTTTATGCTTTTCATTTCCTTCCCTTTACTTAGTTAACTTATGTCTTATTTATGTTCTTATCTTGTTTGTTTATGCTTCTCTTCTTGATTATGTTTAGCTAAGTTTATCATGTCAAGGTAAAAAGGTTACACTGATGGTGTAAGAATAAGTATAATATAAACTCAATATGGACCTTAATGTTTGATACTAACATGTTTTATATTTGTTATCTTGTTCACTTTTAATACTTTGCTTGTTAAATAGTTAATCTAGATTTATGTTGTATAACCCTTGGTACAACAAATACTTGGCACTTTCATAGCCCAACTGTATGGTATAACCGACACCTATGCTATGAAAGGAACTTGATTTGTTGTTAACATAAGTTATAATCATGAATGTTTGACAACATTTACAAGTATTAGCATTATTCGAATAAGATAACTAATGTAATCATGTTAACAATTTATAATCTAAATGGAACCTCCTTTGTGTGTGGTTTCCAGTTAAATAATAAAAAGAATTTATATTATACTTGTTTGAAATACCATTAGTGGATCCTCTAACCTTGACAATTATTTTATCCTTATTTAATCCTTATATCAATATCACATCTCAAAGCTCTCTTTATTATTATTATTATTATTACTACTACTACTATTGTTGTTGTTGTTGTTGTTTATAATTTATACAATTAACCTCCATGTGGTTCGACCCCGGTCTTGCAAGGTTATTTATTACTTCGACACTTTTGCACTTGGAAGAAGACATCAATCTTTTGGTCATCTCACTCTTATCCATGTAACACCACTACAACCACTTTTTCCTATCTAGTACAAGCCATATTTGATTTATGAACACCATTCTGGCAATCCCAGCCATAGTATTGAAACCTGCTATGCTTTCAAGAAGGCTGTTAGAACTCATTAAAATAGGATGGGTAAGTTTTAAAGATACACCCAATATTAGTTTGTATCTGTTACCTAACATGCTACGGGTAATAGTGGAGTGGGTAAGATAGAAGTTGGGGGTAAAGATGTGTTGAAGGTATTTATGAAAAGGTTGTACAACATGTTGGTACAGTCATGATTTCTAAAATTGGATGCTGAGTATCACTTGCATAGAGGTGACCATTGTGAGTTCCATGAAAGAAAGGGACATCATATTAAGGATTGCATTGAGTTCTACCAAAAGGTTGCAAGAATGCTAACTATAAGGGAGTTGAGGATTAAGGCCATGGAGGGTAGTAATGAGGTAAGGATGATGAAAAAAATCAAGAGAAATGGTTAGAAGTATATAGGATCCAACCAATAGTTAATGGGCCACCCGAGTTGATATTGACTAAACCTTCTTACGTAAATAAAAAGTATCATAATGCAATGTTTTACAATTATGGTTGTACCTCCAACATCAAAACTCGTGTTCCCTTGTTCCAAATTGAGATTAGTGGGCTAACCCATAAAGGTCATTACTTCATCACAAAGAGCTAAAAAAAGCTAAAGGCAAAGAAGAGGCAAATCTTGACAAGAAACTTGAGGTTAACAAACCTGTGACTGAAAAAGAGTCGAATGAATTCCTGAAGTTGATAAAACACAGTGAATAGTGCATAGTAGATCAACTAAAGAAAATCCTGGTCAGGATCTTCCTTATTTCCTTAATACTCAGATTTGAGCCGTACCGAAATGCCTTACAAAAGGTGTTGAGTGAGGCTTATATGCCTCAGGACATTGAGCTTAATACCATGAAATATCTAGTAGGGAGAATCCATATAACCAATTACTTGTATTTCACAAAAAAAGAGTTGGATACAAAGGGAACTAGACACAACAAGCTCGTGTACATCACTATTAGATACAAAGATTGCCTCATATACAAAGTGTTCATTGACAATGGATCAGCTCTTAATGTGCTGCCAAAACATATGTTAAAAGAGATGTTTGTTGATACTTCACATATAAAGCCTAGTACTATGATGGTGAGAGTGTATGATGGCTTCTCTAGACAAGTAATTGGGACTCTGGAAATAAAACTATATATAGGGCCACAGGTGTTCTTGGTGACGCTATAAATGATGGATATCCACCCTTCCTATAGTATGTTATTGGGAAGGCCTTGGATTCATACAACTGGGGCAGTAACTTCATCATTACACCAATACTTAAAATACATCATGAATGGCATATTGGTGACTGTCAAGGCTGAAGAAATAGTTCTTATGGTAAGGAATGTGGTTATACCATTTATTGAGGTAGAAGATTGCAAAGATGAGAACAACTATGCTTTAAAAATTATAAACACTAATTGGGTTCCTAAGAACACAGTGTTGAAAAGGTCAAAGATCTCAAAAGCAATAAGAATGGCAGTTATATGCTTTTTGGAACATGAAATTTCATTTTAATATAACCCTAACATCGAAATGCCAAAAAGGGTCATTCTGATTAAGATAAAGTATTGATTAAAGATTCGGGCTTAGATATATGCCTAAAAATAAAGATTACAGATGGGTTGTTGGTGTGAGGAGAAATAAAAAGATGGTCGAGATTGAAGGAAGAGAGCCTGAAGAAAAAGATTTGGTCATCCCGCCAATCAGGGTTTCATTTTCAAATGCTGCATATAAGATGCAACCTAATAAAGGAATGGAAAGCCTTGGTCAGAAGCTCACTACAATGGACATAAATATCTTGTAGAAAGATAAGGTCAAAAGAGATAACAAGAGGATAGAGACTGGAAAGGAAGATGAAATGTTGTCGCAGCTAACCATCTATACTCTAGAAGAATTCTCCGTCAAGACCTTTATGCGAAAGTTGGCTAAAGGCGAGAAATTTCAAAACTGGGTGAGCCAAAAAGATCTAATGGTTTTTAAAATGTAAACCAATATTACTTGTCTAAAAATGCTTTTATCATTGCTTTTGTTTGCCTTTTTTTTCTCTTTTTGGTTGACAATCGAGGCTTAAGATGTCAACTAGGTTTTATCTTTGGTATTGAACAAACTAAGGCTCAACCCTACAAAATATTCATTTGAAATTAAGTCCAGGAAGTTGTTAGGATTCATGGTAAATGACAGAGGGATAAAGGTGGATCCTGATAAAGTGAAGGTCATTCAATCTATGCCATCTACTAAAATAGAGAATAAGGAAAGAGGATTCTTAGGGAGGTTGAACTATATTGCCCAGTTCATATCTTAATTAACAACAACATGTGAATCTATCTTCTAGCTACTGAGGAAAAAGAATCTTTGAACTTGGAATGAGAAGTGTCAAAAAGCTTTCAATAAAATCAAGCAGTACTTACAGAACCCGCATATGTTTGTTCCTCTTGTTTCAACAAGGCTTTTAATACTATATCTGATAGTGACTAAAGCAGCTATGGGATGTGTACGAGGCCAACATGATAAAACCAAAAAGAAATGATTCATTTATTAACTAAGTAAAAAGTTCACATAATGTGAGTCTAAATACACTGTGATAGAAAAGCTATGTTGTATGTTGGTATAGGTGATACGAACCTCGAGATTACATGATCATGCAACCCACAATCAAGATGGAGATGTAGTCTCAGAAAGCCAAAATAGATCTGATATAAGTGTGACACAATGAAAACCTGCTCCAAGGCACCAATACTATTGGAATGAAATAGAATGACACCACGAAGTCAACTAATCTTTGATAAGTTAGCAGTTTGTTATAGAACAGAAGAATGCAAGAATCACTCTTACTTGTTAAAATTAAAAAAAAAATCAGAGTAATATTCATTCATAACTGCTGAAATTTAGGTTACATGAGTTTAAATAGTTTTTGAAAAATTAATTCTAATAGAGTAGACTGATTTGACCCACTTACAAAACTGGTCCAAAAACCCTGAAATAAAAGGACCATAACCTAATCTAAACAAACCTTGGATCCTAACAGAAAAAAGAGCTGTAATTAAGCTCAAACAAGCCTTGGGCCGTAGCGAATAAAAATAAAAATAAAGCCCATAAGTCCTTAGTCTTTATCTGCCCATTTATCCTAGAAACCAATATGTCATTAAATGTCATTAGCTCTTTTTTTCTTGTATAGTTAGGATGAATAAGGAATCCATGTAAGAAAAGGATTATGAAACATTAATGAATCTTTGCCACACTTGGAAACTAGGTTGCAACCAATTAAAGATCCTTGTAGAACTAGGAGATTCCCAAAGCAAGTTGTCACATCCTTGTAGGAAAAAGATCCTTGCCAAATAAAAAGTCCACAAGTCAAAAGGAAGTAAATAAAAAAAATTTGTACAACCTATTCTGACCTATATAGCAAGTCCTTCCCGAATTCTGATTCAACTGAAAGTTTACCCCAACATAGACCAATACCTCTAGAATCTTCTGGTAAAGTTTCAGCTTATCCAACGGTTAGATTTGGAGTTATGATCATTAGCATAAAACTGGACGGTAGAAAATTTTACTCCAAAATCTAAATCCGACCTTATTTGAATCGTATCATTCCCTCTCTCTTCAAGATGATTCATCCTCGAATCACCAACAGGTTTAATGGATTTCATTAGCCTCTTGTTTCAGCCTTTGGAGTTCTTTTCTTGCACGCATTTGCATCCAACAACATTGTATGAAAGTAGTGGCCAATAATAATTTTAAATAAACACACCTTGTCATCCACTTGCATATATATTTTTGAATGATAACCACTACTATTTTTTTTTTATTTTTTATCCTTTTGGCGTTGTTCCTCCTTTTCCATCGAAGCTTGAAGGTCATAGAATAATCTTCCACACTTATCAACCTTAGCATTAGGTGGTTTGGCTTTATAATTTTTTTTAATTTCACCTCCTATTATTTTTTAATCTATACATAATATATCAAATTATAATTTTTTTTTAATTTCATCTCTTATAATTTTTTATCGTTCAAATTTTATATTTATTATTTCAATTACTATTTATTTTAAAAAAATTTTCTTGGAAATTCATCCCCCTAGCTCTATCATCCACCCCCCTCAAGTAATCGTACTTCAGTGTACATAATATCTACAAATCTTCCTCGCATGGCCCATAAAATGTATGGTCGTTTTCTCACGTTTTGAGTGGCTAACGTGCTTTATTCACGGCAAACCCATATCTAGTTTTTTTTAAAAGAAAAAAAAAGTAAAATAAATTTCTTTTACTTTCCTTAATAGTAGAAAAAAAATCAAGAAAAATCTTCGGTTGATTGAATATCTGGTCGATTTTTTTTATGTAATAAATACTTGTTGGATTGCTATTAAAATTGAGCCTCATGCAACGCAAAACACAGTAGTGTCCATGGCTAAGATCAGCCCAAGAGGATGCAGCTCAGTTGGATTTTAAACTCAACGGCAAGAGCCCAACCTTATCCCATCGGTTGGCATCAAGTTCTTAGCTCAGTTCTAAGGTTGTCAATTTCATTATAATAAGAGTTCTGTTTTTTTAATTAGGATGGTATGTTTTAATTTCACAGCGTTTTGGGTGCTTTAAATCCAAAGATCAATTAAATTTAAATTATATAATTTAAATTTTAAACTGAAAAAATATAGGAATTGACACAATTAATTTGACGAATCTAAAAACAACTTGAATAACTAATAAAAATATAGTTTGAATTAAAAAAAATTTAATATGACATCTTTTTTAAATGTTGAGACTGACAATAAATTGGATCAATCCAGGTAAACTTAATTAACTTTTTAAATTTACAACCCAGCTCATGATACCATAATAACCTCAAATAAATAAAATAAATAAAATTATAAAGCTCAATTCTCAATAATCATTGTTGGATGATGAAATTAAAAAAATAACACAATAAAATAATCTAAATCTACTTAGGTTAACTCGCAAAATTCATAACCTGAATCATAAGACTAGAATAATTTTATTGAAAACAAACCGATACGAATGGCAAAGCCTAATTCATAATCAATTAAATGTTGAATAATAAAATTAAAAAAAATTAATTAAAAAATAGATAAAAAATTCGAGTCAATTAAATTAACACGCCAAAATTATGATATGAATTATAAGACTAAGATAATATAAAAAAACAAACCACAATAAATTATAAGGTTTAATATCCAATATAGATCAAGTATAGAAAAATAAAATTATATATATATATATATTAATGTTTTTTTTTTAAAAAAAAAAGCCGTTTTCAGAAGAGGTTCAAATATAAATGTAACAAGCAGATATAAGAAATACTGTTGAGATTGATATGTGATTGATGTTATTGTGATGAATAATTCCTAAAAAAATACGAATAAT
>Ga0325410_1000290_pt1 | contig 50260 bp, 28 predicted proteins | sample PopdelMetagenome_16_FD_206182 | JGI IMG/M metagenome (GOLD analysis project Ga0325410, IMG submission 206182) | Populus deltoides microbial communities from Bellville, Georgia, United States - Xylem-PdIQD-R3 | ecosystem: Host-associated > Plants > Phyllosphere > Stem > Wood/Secondary xylem...
GCTCTAAAAAGCTAACATCCATACCTTTTTGGAAATGCAATGCAAGAAAAATAAAAAGAGAAATATCATGGAAATCACATCCTGCAAAGTCAAATCTCGCATTCTGCCAGTGTTGACCTTTGGCCATTCAAAATTTAATATCTGAAGCTACAGAATTCCAATTGATGCAAACTCAATTGTATTGGATTCCTGACTTAAAGACCTATAAACGCTCCAAATTGGAGCCACAACCGATGTCATATGAGGGAGATATGATTTTTCAAAGATGACAACTGAATTCTGCCAGCAAACAGGTTTCGTGAAGAAACAAGTCCAAACTACATTCCGAAGCATCTAAACCGACATCCAAGTTTTTATATCAGCAATTTAGCTCCTCTAAGTCAAAGCTTGAAGATTTCATGCAAGACTATTTCTCCTTTTAGAAAAAATAGTTATTGAAGTACTTAAATGTAAACTGTCAACTCAATGAAGGACTATTTTGTAAAATAGAGACTAGGGTTTCTTAGCATATAAAAATAAAGAGAGAAGGAGGCAGCAGCCAGCAGAAAAGAGGGAGAGCAGAAGGAGGCAGCAGCCAGCAGAGAATAAACACAAATTATCTCCTGTACAAACCCAAAAATCATGCTTTTTTCATTCTTTAGAAGTAGTAGTTCAATAGTATGCAATGCTAAGCTCTTTTTTTGGTTGCAAGGACACAACAAACCTTCGGATTTCAAGAATCGTGAGATTTATTCTTCCTTTTATTTTTAGTTTATGTTTTGAATGAGTATGATTGTTTTCCTATGCATATTTCCTATGATTGTTGTTAATGATTGTTAGAGCGGACTCTAAGTTATTGTTGTGAACAATCTATTGCTAAGTTTAATATCAAAAACGGAGTTGTGTTATATGAACTTATGAAGCAACTAAGCTTGATAATTGTGGCAGAACTACGTTATTGAACTTAGGGAGAACATTTGAACAAAGTGACACAAGTTGCGGACAGCTTGTATGTTAATCTTGATGAAATTATCTAGTTCTTAAAGCTACCATTAAATTGAATCATTAGTGCGGACACTTTGATTGTTTGTTGGTTAAGATTAGTTATACGGCGGATCCGTTAATTAATCAACGTTAAGAAAAGATAAAATTTCAGAACATAAACTGCAATTTTCGTTTCAAGGATCAGTTCTAATTTTCGTTGGTGGATGTGTGCTTTCGATCAAGCTTTGTTTTCTTGATAAGTTTTGGTTTTAATTGATTTTGTTTGCTAGTTTAATTGCTGCCATAGTTTAGATAATCACAAACCAAATCCCCCCAATTACATAACGTACAACATAAAAATCTGACTCAAAACTTCCTCGTGGGATCGACCCCTTGCTTGCTCTATACTATCTTGTGTGTTTTATAAGATAGGGTAATTAATTTGTGCGACCGCGACATCGCAACAGTATGGGAACCAGCCTCAACAAGGCAATCAAGGCCGAGAATTCCATCCCCATGGATTTCAACCCCAACAGAATTATCAAGCAAGACAGCCCCCTCCATTCACAAACTTCAGTGTTATGGGGTTGTCATCCAATGATGATCTTCGTGAGATGATGAAAACTTTGGCTTCTAATACTATTACCTTGCAACAAAATGTCATGATGATTCTCCCTTCTTCTCTGTACCTTCTTTTCTCTTCAAAATGCCAATTCCACTTGTACTGCTCGTAGCCCCCACCCATATTCAAAGCAAATACTCCTCCAACTTTTCTGATTGAAGGACATATTCTATGTGCTTGAAGAGGAAATGAAGATTACCAAGGTACCATCTTTTTTATGTTTATATGCCTTTAATTTGACATTGGCTAACATTTTGAATTTATATGTAGATGGGTTTTCAGGGTAATTAATTTGTGCGACCGCGACATCGCAACATACCCCCAGGAAAACAGCCTTTGGAAACCCTTGTAAAAATTTGAGTGCGATCAAACGGTCGGATAAAAAACTATGGCCCTTTTAAGCCGATGCTAAAGGCTGGTCGACTAGACGCCTCATCACTGAATAGCGATTCCATAGTTTACCCAAGGAAAACAACCTCTAGAAATCTCCTATAAAAATTTAAGCGCGATCCAACGGTCGGATTAAAAATTATGTCCCTTTTGAGTCGATACTCAAGTGTGGCCGACCAGACCTCCTCCTCATGAAAACAATCTAAAAACCACAATGACCTATGTCATGGACCCCATGTAACATAAAGAAACTAGTGTATAAATGAGATACTCATTTGTGAAACATGCCATAAGATCATTAATGAAACGAGTCTCATATTTGAGAGTTTCAACTCTCCACGGGAGCAAAGAAATAAGTGAGGTCAACATTCTTTGGAATTCCTCTTCAATTTACATTTTTTTTCGGTTCGCTAATATTCAAAAACAATTCTTAATAAATAAATGATCTCAATAAGAATATAACATCTGAATAAATTCTAAGATAATTGTTGCGCTGCTATGAACACACTTACGGGACATTCTAAGACAAATTCTTGATATGATTTTGGTGAACTTCCATGACTGAAATGTAATCAAGTGGCTTTGTTGTTGCTAAATATATAGCAACATATTGTCCACCTGTTTTTTGATTCAATAAATTGTTGTCGATCTAATAATTAAGAACTAACTAAACATTTAAAAATTGAGTAATGTGAGAGACAAGCAGCTAAAATGGAAAATCTATAGTTTTTACACCTGGAATCTTCTCACATTTCATCATTCCAAAGTCCATCCAATGTCTTGTATGCACCATTCTTCTTTTTCTGGTTGGACGTGAGTCCAAACAATTAAATTATAAAGTCCCTGAAAGTGTTAAATCTTTACTCCAAGAATTTGAAGACCTAATACCAGAAGACCTTCCCCAACAGTTGCCATAATTACGGGGCATTCAACATGCCATCGATTTTGTTCCAGGTTCGTCTCTTCCTAATTTGCCTCATTATAGAATGAGCCCAACTAAGCATGTTGAACTCCAAAGGCAGGTACAAGAACTATTGACGAGGGGATTCATCCGTGAAAGTTTGAGCCCTTGTGTCGTGCCTACATTACTCACCCCAAAAAAAGATGGTAGTTGGTGAATGTGTATCGATAGTCGGGCGGTGAACAAAATCATAATAAAATACCAGTTTCCAATTCCACGCTTGGATAACATGTTGGATTAATTGGGTGGTGCCATTATCTTCACTAAAATTGATTTGCGGAGTGGGTACCACCAAATTCGAGTAAAGCCTAGGGACGAGTGGAAAACCGCTTTCAAGACGAAAAGAAGGACTGTATGAATGGTTGGTCATGCCATTTGGCCTCACTAATGCTCCAAGCATGTTTATGTGTGTCATGACACAAGCACTTCAACGGTTCCTTGGTAAGTTCGTTGTAGTATATTTTGATGATATACTCATCTTTAGCAAGTTTGTTACGGTACATTTAGAACACCTACGCCAGGTTTTGGAGATGTTAAAAAAAGAACATCTCTACATCAACAAAGGTAAATGCTCCTTCCTCGAAGAAAAGACTAATTTTTTAGGGTTCATTGTATCGCACAAAGGCGTTGAAGTTAAATCCTTAAAAGTCTACGCAATCCATGAATGGCCTGAACCTTAATTTTTTTTATATACACAACTTCTTAGACCTGGCAATATTTTATCACAGATTTATCCAAGGGTTTAGCACCATTATAGCTCCCATGACTGACTATTTGAAGTTCAAAATCTTCAAATGGACTCCTGCAGCTACCAGGCCGTTTGTTGAGATAAAGCAAGGGATGTCTTCCGCCCCATTATTTAAAGCTTCCTGACTTCTTTAAAATGTTTGAAATTGCATGTGATGCCTCTAATATTGGTATCGGTGGGGTACTAAGCCAAGAGGGACATCCAATTGCCTTCTTTAGCGAAAAACTCAACGAGTCTCGACGAGTTTTATGCCTTGGTTCAGACCTTGAAACATTGGCGCCCTTACTTAATAATGAGTTCATTTTATTTACTAACCATGACTCCTTAAGACACCTCAATTCTCAAAGCAAGTTGAATGCAAAACATGCAAGGTGGTTCGACTACGTTCGGCAATTCAACTTCACTATTTGACACAATGTTGCCTGTGAAAATAAGGTGGCAAATGCACTCAGTCAACGACCGTATATTCTGACCACATTTGCTATCAATGCCGCTGGTTTCGAAGCAATGAAGAATGACTATTTATCGGACAAATATTTCAAGGATATCTAGGTGACATTGTAGTCTAACACATGTAGCAACACCGACTTTTCCTTATCACTTGGATTCCTCACCAAAAATGGTCGAATTTGTGTTCTAGAAGGTTCAATACGAGATTTTATCATTATAGAGTTACACTGAGGAGGATTAGCTGGCCATTTTGGGTTTGATAAAACATACCTATTGGTGGCTGACCGTTTCTTTTGGCCACATATGCACTATGATGTGATAGTCTCTAGGTGTCGAACCTGTCAAGTTAACAAAGGTACAAAACAGAACACAAGGCTTTAGACTCCTTTGCCGATTCCTCATCACCCTTGGATTGATATCAACGTGGATTTTATTCTTGGCCTATCTCATACTCAACGTCACAATGAATCTGTAATGGTAGTGGTGGATCATTTCTGTAAAATGACACATTTTGTTCCATGCAATAAAACGTATGATGCCTCTAACATTGCTTTTTTATTCTTAAAAGAAATTGTAAGGTTGCATGGTCTCCCTACTACGATTGTCTCTAATCACGATGTGAAGTTTATTAGTTATTTTTGGAAAACATTATGGGCGAAACTGGGCACTAAGCTGGCTTTTTCTAGTGCATTCCACCCACAGACTAACGGGCAAACCGAGGTTGTCAATCGCAGCTTAGGAAATTTATTGCGTTGTTTAATTGATGATCATGCAACCTGTTGGGATCTGATTCTTCCGCAAGCTGAATTTGCGTACAATAATTCGGTCAATCACACTACGGGTAGCTCTCAATTCCAGCTTGTTTACGGTATGACTCCGCATACACCTTTGGATACTATTTTGTTACCTTTGCTACTCACATGATGTCCATCATGAAGAAATTCGTCAGAAAATTACCCTACAAACAGAGGCTTATGCTCAACATGCCAATTTAAGGAAATGAGATAAACAATTTGAGGTTAGTGATCATGTGCTAATTCAATTACATTCAGAACATTTCCCTCCTAGTAGCTACAACAAACTTCATGCTCATCGTGTAGGACCCTTCAAAGTTCTGAAAATGTTATGACCTAATGCTTATGTTATTGATTTACCTCCTACTTATACTATTAGTCCGGTTTTCAATATTGAAGATTTTACTTCATTCATTGGTCAAAATGACTCTTCAGCCACTGTGGACGACACCCCAATCCATGTTCCATCGACTCCTCGTCCACTTGATACTATACTTACTGTGCTAGATCACTAGCACAAGCACAAGCTTCTTTTGAATTCTGTTTGGCTCCAAGGAGATGAGTTACATCATCTCGCTCCTGATATATATCACAACTACCTCCAGCAATACTTGCCAGAGACAAGTTCTTTGGGAGGGCGACACTGATGCATTTGCCAAAACTACATGACCAGCCATATAATCAGTTAACTAAGCATATTTGCGTTCATTTCTTATTTCCTTTAATTATCAATAACCGTCCACTACCTCAATTATCATGGATTGTATCTGTTTCTTTTTTCCTTTATTTGTCAAGAACTGCCCAATTTCTCTTGATTTATGAACAAGTGGTGGAACATGGGTGTTGCTTTATGTAACAGATAGTTATTCATTTAATCTTTCAATTTTAGTTATTTGTAATTCGGCTATTTAAAGCCTTGTTCTGACTAATAGAAGCAGATTAGTTTTATGAAGTTTTTGTTCATTATTTAGAGATATTCCAAGTGAGCTTTTAGATATTAGTGAGATTCTAATTTTCTGAGGGCTATGTTATTTGAGTCTATAATGTCATCATTCTCATAAGCTAGAAAATAAGTGGTAGCCTCCTTGAGGGCATATTAGGGTAACCATGGTCTCTCATTGTAAATCCTGGGAAAAAAATCAAGGCTGGATTAAATTAAAGAAAATAAACTAAACTAAAAGTTGTGGGGTGAAATTATAAGAAAAGGAAAGAGGTATAACTTAATTATAGGAAGAAAAAAAAGATGTGGGGGCAAAAATGATACACTTAAAGAAAATGGGGCTTAAATGCAAATAAGAATAATTATAAAGCATAAATACTCCTCTTCTCACAAAAAATCTGCAGCACTCCTAAGGAAAGAAAAGAGGGAGTTTTTGTATCCCTTTTTTACAAATCAAGAGAGAAACACCAAAATTTCAAGAACCCATCTAAGATTAAGGGTTATAGGTAGAATAAACACTGGTAGGCAAGGGATAAACAAAAAAAATTGAACCAGAAAAGAAGAGGGGAGGGTCGGCTATCATTTGAAAGAAAATGAGGGAGTTGAAGATCGAAACCTTGATTTTTACCGGGTAAGGTGTTCTAAACATGGTCTTATGAGTTGTTTCAAAGTCGATTATAAATTGATGCTTATATGTTGACTAACTAAGAAAATTGATCTTGCTCAATTTGGAGTTATAGAACTCCAGCTATGGGTCACCAACCAAGATTGGGTCATGACAAACCCTGTAGGGCAATAGGTATGGTTTATTAATAAGCAATTTTGACTGTCTTAGAGGTAGAACTAGGTTCTCCTTCCTTCAGAGAACTTGTAGCCTCGTGTCTTAGCTTTCCAAAAACACTAATCTTGTTTGAAATGGAGTTCTATAACTTTAGATGTAGTTAAAAATTTGAGAAGAGGTCGGACAGTAACAGTTCAATGTTTTTTGATGAGCAATTTTAACTATCGAGGCAGAAATGGGTTCTCCTTCCTTTAGAGAACTTGTAGCCTCGTGTCTTAGCTTTCCAACGAGACCAATCTCGCTTGAAATGGAGTTTTATAACTCTAAATATAGTTAAAAATATGAGGAGAGGTTGGACAGCAATAGTTCAATATCAAGACAGTAAGAGTCTAATGTTTGTTGATGAGCAATTTTGACTATCTTAGAGGCAGAACTGGGTCCTCCTTCCTTCAGAGAACTTGTAGCCTCGTGTCTTAGCTTTCCTTAGCTTTCCAACGAGACCAATCTCGCTTGAAACGGAGTTTTATAACTCTAGATATAGTTAAAAATATAAGGAGAGGTTGGACAGCAATAGTTCAATATCAAGACAGTAATAGTCCAATGTTTGTTGATGAGCAATTTTGACTGTCTTAGAGGCAGAACTGGGTTCTCCTTCCCTCAGAGAACTTGTAGCCTCGTGTCTTAGCTTTTCAACGAGATCAATCTCACTTGAAATGGAGTTTTATAACTCTAGATATAGTTAAAAATATAAGGAGAGGTTGGACACTAACAGTTCAATATCAAGACAGTAACAGTTCAATGTTTGTTGATGAGCAATTTTGATTGTCTTAGATACAGAACTAGGTTCTCCTTCCTTTAGAGAACTTGTAGCCTCGTGTCTTGGCTTTTCAACTAGACCAATCGCACTTGAAATGGAGTTCTATAACTCTAGATATAGTTAAACATCTGAGGAAAGGTCCGACAGTAACAGTTTGACAATAACATTCCAATGTTTGTTGATGAGCAATTGTGACTGTCTTAAAGGAAGAACTGAGTTCTCCTTCCTTCAGAGAACTTGTAGCATCGTGTCTTAACTTTCCAATGAGACCAATCTCACTTGAAATGGAGTTCTATAACTCTAGATATAGTTAAAAATCTAAAGAGAGGTCTGATAGTAACAGTTCAATATCAAGACAGTAACAGTTGGACAATAACAGTCCAATGTTTATTGATGAAAAATTTTGATTGTCTTAAAGGCAGAATTAGGTTCTCCTTCCTTCAAAGAACTTGTAGCCTCGTGTGTTAACTTTCCAACGAGACCAATCTTGCTTAAAATAGAGTTCTATAACTCTAGATATAGTTAAAAATTTGAGAAAAGGTCTGACAGTAACAGTTCAATATCAAGACAGTAACAGTTGGACAATAACAATCCAATGTTTATTTATGATAAATTTTGACTGTCTTAAAGGCAGAATTGGGTTCTTTTTACTTCAAAGAACTTGTAGCCTCGTGTCTTAACTTTCCAGCGAGACCAATCTCACTTGAAATGGAGTTCTATAACTTTAGATATAGTTAAAAATCTGAGGAGAGGTCCGACAGTAACAGTTCAATATTAAGACAGTAACAGTTGGACAATAACAGTCCAATGTTTGTTGATGAGCAATTTTGACTGTCTTAGAGGCAGAACTGGGTTCTCCTTCCCCAGAGTACTTTTAGCCTCGTGTCTTAGCTTTCCAACGAGACCAATCTCGCTTGAAACAAAGTTCTATAACTCTAGATATAGTTAAAAATCTGAGGAGAGGTCGGACAATAACAGTTTGTGGTTTAAACAGTAACAGTTCAAATATTAAGAAATGACTGAATGAAAGACTTATTGGTTGTTGATATGGTTATTATAAAATATATACTTGAGTGAGGAAAATTTATGAGATAAACTTGTGATTTGCAGGAGGGACCACAGGCATGGTGCAACAACAGCAACAGGGAAGCACGAGTAAAGCTTCTATTGCAGGTAGGTTAATCGCACCTATAGTTTATAGTTAAATTCCATGATTTAATATGTTACTAATGTGAAATGTTAATTATAGAATATTGGATATTTGGTGAATGGTTGTTGTGTGAATTGTCAAGTAATGAAATTATCGCTGACAATGGAAATATGAGAAATGTGATTTGGGGTGTGAACTAGCATACATTTAGTGTATGTTAGGATCCTAAATAAAGGGATCGCCATGTTTGGACTAGCATACATTTAGTGTATGTTAGGATACCAGATAAGGGATCAAGCATGTATTGGCTAGCATACGTTTAGTGTATGTTACACTCACCCTCTTAGCCAAAACTCTAGGCACTTATTTCATGATTGCACAAAGAGTCAGGTGTGATAACATGATGACTCTACTAAGGAATTAAGGTTAAATCCCATGTTTTTCTTGTTTTTAGAAATTCATTCTAGATCTTTTGATATCCTATTATGTATATATATATTATGTGCCTTTTCTGTTCCATTTCTTAGTCTTTAGCATTTATTTGAAGTGTTGCCCCCTTTGCACACACCTACAATCCACATAAAAAGAAATTTTGAGTTAAACACACCTTGGACCTTTATCCTAAGATTAAAAAGAGGAAGGTGACACTAGAAGGCCTTAAAGCTCGCACAACCAATTCTCAACTAAATGGAAAAATTGCTCTTATATATAGGACTACAAAGGGGAACCTAGTAGCCTAAGTAGAGTTTCAAGTAACTTATTATGGGTGAACTTGAGCCCACAATAAGAGCCTATTATTGATGAAGAAGTTAGATTAGCTAGATTACTCATTCACATATAGATGAAACCAAAACCTATCCTTAGGTTACCCTTTTTAGGACATAGGGCATACAACCCATGTTTTTGTTTTCTTCTTTTATCCAGTGTTAAAGTTGACAAAGACCATTCTTGATGTTTTCAAATAGGATAGTGCCAGCTTCTAACAAGGCTAAACTGTTAACGGTCCTTTGTGGATTTCCTTGTTGAATATGAGACACTACAACATCGTGAGGAGAATTGTCTAAACTTGGAAAATGCATTAACTTCAACACTTGATGTTACTAGGAAGACCAAAGAAGTCACCAATCTAAGGGCTGTTTTGAGAGGTTAAGCATGAAAGACCAAAATTTATTTAGTGAATTAGGACGTTATAGCTAATCTGTTAAGGGTCCTTGTACAAGATGATTCTATTAAAACCATGATTTTGTGTTGGAAAATGAATTTGTGGTAATTTACATAGACCTAACTCCTATAATGGAGAAATATCAAGCCTTGCTAGAATTTCCAAAGTGACTATACTGAAACTATGCATATATCCAAGTGATGAAACACCACATCTCCTAGAAGTTCAATTAGGCTTGTAAGCTACTAAGTTGAAGGCTAACATTAGAGACAAAGCTAAGGGGTGGCTTTGGTCACAATAGAAACCAAGATTTCACACACACACACATACTCAAACTTAAAGTGCATGAGGATACTTACTTTATACATTTTTGGTTTGAACTTATTCTTGGCTTTGAAACAAACCATGCCTTTTCTTTTTAATTTGAAACTGAAGTTGTTAATTCCATATTTTTAATTATTTCAAAAACCATTCAAAGCTTTTAACTACATCATAACAAATGAGACTGGTATGCTCAGATATTATACTCAGCTATTACATATCTTGATCGTAAGCCATTTACAACCCATGATGGGAAAATGCTAGCATTTTCCCTATATGGGATATAAGAGAGGAATGACATCAATGGCTTTCATAACAATCAATGGACTGACATGACCTTTGAGAAATAGAAGAGCACGTATCATGAGTTGTAAATATTGGGTTAAAATTTAAGGTCAATCATAAAGTTCGAGAATATCTTGTGATACAAGCAGCAAATGCAATATGAATTTTGTTATTTGTTGTCTTTTTTTATCTTGTAGACTTTTTATTTGAAAAAGATTCTTTTCCTAATAATACGTGTTTAATAGCTAATTTTAAGAGTTTTTATAGTTATACAAGGACTCTTAATGGCATAAGTAAAGGTTTCGTTGTGTGGTTGTGTGGTAGGGATTATTAATAAAATCCTAGCTACAAAAGAAAACCTTATATGTGACAATAAAGGGAAATTAGCCTCATTATTATTTGTTCATTTTTTATAAGGATTTCCTAACATAGTTTATTATGGGCAGCTACTTAAGAGAAACAAATCAATAATTAAATTCAAAAGTTTTCAAACTTGGAGAGGACATTATTTGTTTTTTGTTGTCTTTTGTATATTTGTAGAATTTTCTTGTTATAATAGGAATCCAAAGTGTTATGTAGTTTTTTTTTTTTTGATGTTTTGGCCTTTTTCCTCGGTTATTAATTTTTTTTATTTTTAATTTAGTCCTTACACTGTATTTATTGGAATTTGAAGTTGATAATTTATTTTAATTTGTATTTTATTTAGTTATCTTAGTATCAAAAAATACTCCAACATCAAGTTGGTACTCGATTTTGAAAGATATTGTTAAATTTTTTATTTTTCTAAAGATTGAGAGTCAAGTAAAAGGATCCCCCACACACACCTGTATGATAACAAAGTGATGATATACATATTAAATTATCATACTTCTAATAAACGACAGACTTATGGAACTACTATAATTTCTAAACATGAATCTCAGTACACTAGATTACAAGACAATTTCTTTCAAAAGACACGGGAATTCTATATTTTATGGGAAGAAGTTTCTGATCCAGTTACATTTCTCTAGTAGTTGCAAGATAATAGTAAAGACTCATTTAAAAATCTATGTCAAAGACGCTGCATATAAATGCCCTAATCTATGTAGTTTTTTAGAGGGAAAGTTAAGTGCATTGTTTGTTTGGATAGCAATGCAAGAGATAAATTTGACTATAGACACTCGCAAAAAAGGGAATAATCCTTTAGTCTAGAAATTTAAAATACTCATCACTCAATATAGGATATAGTAGACAAACAACAAATGAATAAGATTAAATATAAAAAAATTTTAATAAATCACAATGATAAACAAACTTATCAACACAATTAACTTTCAAACTGAAATCGACTGGGTGTGTATAGGGTTGTGCTATCCAAGTTTTGGATAAGAAAATCCTTACAGACCAAACACACACTCTCTTACCAGTCCCGCAAAATACGCTTTTCAAGCACATAATAGCCAAGCCCCTCCCTCTTTTCCCTAATGAATGCAGCAATTCAACAAGTTAACCTATAAAACATAAAATATTAATGATAATGTTTCCTTGTCGAGAAAAGAACACATAAGATAATCAGGAAACCCTCTTCTTTGAAGAAACCCAACTGCCATTACCCCAATCCAAAGGAACCCTCAAACTTGGAACATGGTAAGCAAACAAAAACAATATTACCAATGGAATACCCGATACATGATATTCCTGAAAGTAGAACACCACTAGAAAAAAAAAACAATAGATTAAACCAAACCACAAAGTTGAGCAACAAAAAAAATCCAAAAATGCTCTTAAACTGCAGATAAAATAAAAGATTATTAGCCATAGTGGATAACCAAAATCCATAAAGTAATGATATAACTAAAACCATATTTTATTTTTCCAAAAAAACATGAGCCTGTTACTGAACCTCTCTCACAACCATCAAGCAACTATAGCCAAAAGCAACTAGCACAGTTTAGCAACCTAGAAGTTAAAAAATGAAATTTTGCATGACAATAAAATTTCTTATATATTTTTTTTCTTGTTAAATGATGTCCATTTCCTTTCTGGTTATAAATGGTTGATGATATCCAAAAACATTGATCAATAAGTTATGATTGAGTTGGTAAGAGAGCAATTAAGGCATCATGTTATATAATATCCTTTTTTATTTCTATCTCCTCGTTTCTGCAAAAAAATAAACATATATAACATAGCGACAACATATTCATACCTTCATTTTCACAGTAACATATTTCCCTCTAGATTTGTGTCATGACGTCCATCATCGTCACAATTATCATCTTCGTGATAAACATCTTGTTAAGATACCACAAAATTTATAGAATTGTTTCAACGGCTATCTAGATTGACCACAAATGTATGACATGAAACTTTAAAATGCTCTCATATGGTTATATCAAAATTTCAACATAAAAGACCAAAAAATATACTGATTAAACTTGGAAAACAATAAAAAGACATAGGAAGAACATCAAGGCATTGCTTTCTAGCAAGGGAAAAATGAACGATAGGAGTAAAGAAAAGAACAAATGAAACTAAGACATTAAAGGCTCCTTTAAGTAACCTTTTTCTTCATCATAACCATGACCACTTTGCACAAGTTCAAAGAATACTTTGCTGAAGAGCTTAGCAACTCCTTTGAAAGTACGATCTATCGATTCATTGTTTCGTTGATCTAAAACAAATATACGTTCTATGATTAGCATTGAAGTAAGAAAAACATAATCTCGTTGAAGTAAAGATACATAAATCATAATCTCACGTTAAAAACAATAAGTATAAAATAAGACAAGCTCACTTTAGAGTTCTCGAGTTATGACTTCAGCTAATAAGTTAGCATCATTTAGTTCCTGCCCCTTCGATATAGCTTCACCATATAACATTTCAAACTTAGCAAAGGATATTATGGCTTCCAACTTTTTTTTTTGTCATTTCAGATTAGTTGTGAAATTAGTCTCTAGAATCCATATGGAATAAGTTGCTCGAAAGACATACTAATATGAAGTACATCATTCAAACGATAAAGTGACCATGACAGAAGGTCAAGAGACTGCTAGTGATTATGCCATATCGTCTAGCAGATTGGAAACACAGTATAAGAGAGAATATTTAACATAATAGAATAGAATAGGTAAATTACTTGCATGAAGTCACGGGTTGTTATAGGAATGATGCAAGAAGCCAAGTGAGGATTAATTGAACTAATCCAAAAAGTCGAGCAAACAAAGAACCTAGTAAAAATGGGAAAAGAAAAATCAACAGTGTTTGGGCAAAATGTGCAACCATATGGAGAACCTTTCTATTAAGATGACTTAACAATTAAAAAGGCCAGAGCATAAAACATTCAAATCAATAATCATGGTTGCTATCCGAGTACATGAGTGAATAAAAGTGATGTAACAAAATGAGCCGTGAGGAATAGAAGCAAAAGAGCTTAATGGGGTTACTAAAGGTAAACAATGCTGGAACGGTATGAATGCAACGCAGGTGTACTCACCAAATGATCCCAAACTCATCATTTGGCCTTAACTACTCAAATGCACTCAGGTCATATATTCTCTCAAGATAAAAATTAAATAAATCAATGGTTACATGTAGAAAGTGACTCAATGAAATGTAAGTGAACCAACACAATTGTGCAAAAACCATCCATCACAAAGGCATCTCCAATAGAAATGAATTCATCAGATAAGACATCTATAAGGGAACCCATTCAATCCACCATGCATAATAAAGTAGAAAAACAGTCATTCATGAATAGAATGGAAACTAGTTTTGTCAAAAATAAAGGCAGTCATCAAATCAATCATATTCTCAACTGATTTCTCGAATAGGTGTAGTCAAGTTGCAGCAACAACAATTTTATCCTGATTGAATAATGGTCATAATCCTTACCAACATCCATTACATAAACACTAATAAGAGCATCACACAGTCACAGTATGAAGAGACATCAAAATTTAAAAACAAACTATCATTGCCAATAGAACACGTAAGAGCCTTATTGGCAGCCTAGGAAAGCATGAAAATGATCTGGAAAAAAATTATAGGCAGCAGCATGTGTTAACACAAAACATGGGCATAAAGGGCAAATTATGTGAATGATGTGCATCTATTGATAAAAATAACGCTCATAATCCTTACCAACACCCATTAAAGAAACACTCGCACAGTCACAGTATAAAGAGACATCCAAGGTTTAAAAACAAACTATCATCGCCAGCAAAACATATAACAGCCTTATTGGCATCCTAGGAAAGCACGAAAAAGATCTAGGAAAATATAACAGGCAGGAGCATGTGTTAACACAAAACATAGGCATAAAGAGCAAACACATGAACGATGTGCATCACTATTGATAAAAATAATTGTGCCGACATTCTGAAAAGATGAAACAACAGACAAAATTGAAATGCTGATTAAAATCACGCAGATCAAAACAACAGACAAAATTGAAATGCTGATTAAAATCACGCAGATCAAAACAAAAGACTGCAACGCAAGCTTACTAAAGGATTGAAGGAAAAAAAAACAAAAAATCACCCAACAATGAGTGAAGAAAAAAAGAAACCTAGAAATCCACAAGAAGCTTTCTTGAATCTACAAGGAAAGTAGAAGTCGACATATCCACAAGAGTAAGGAAACATGCAAAAAATCAAATTTTACTTGACAAACATATAGCATTACGACTCGAAAAAATGGGTGCCTATTCAGGTCCCCAAATCCTACACTAGGTCAAACCAAAGTAGGAAATAAAATACCCAAATAATTCTTAAATAATTGTGTTCTCTAGACCATGTTTTATTATTATCTGCCATCTCAGTTGTATGAATTAGTTTAATGTGAGGGAAATTTTCAACTGAAATCACAGCTTATGTAATAATATGTAGAAACTTTTAGTTGAGGAGATACCTTACATTTTAGCCTATTCTAAACTACACCCTTATAGTATTCAAGAAGTGTGTTGATGACAAGATAATACAAGAGAATTTCTAAAATGATTTTTGTTTCTTTCACTAAGAGAGTCACACACACACACACCAAGAATGATCAAATCCCTTAATTCTAGGTTCTAATAAACATAATCAGATCCCTTAATCCTAGGCCTAAACAATAATGAAAATCTAAGAGAGATAATCAAAGGATATACAGCTATGAAAGAAACTAAATAAGGAAAGAAGAATATATTCCTTTTCACACCTAAATATACTAAAGAGTAAGTAACCTCATGAAATTTTAGCCTATTCTAAGGTAAACCCCTATAGTATTCAATAAGTGTGTTGACATTGTTCCTTTCACACCTAAATATACTAAAGAGTAACCTCTTGAAATTTGCATACCTATAAAGAAAAGAAAAGAAAAGACGGAAAAACACAAGTTGCTTTCAATCCAAAAAATGGAAACAAAATAAAGAAATTGAACAAATAATATGCTAGAGAGGCTAATCATTTCTTTAGATATAGCTCTTGTTAAGTCCAATTTACTAAAGATACCTAAACAATTCAAAAAAGAAAATAAAAAAGAAAAACCCTTAACATTGTGTTTTGATCATGGAATTATCTGACAAGAAGGCATGGTCCTTCCCTAATTAAATGATGAGTGTGAGATAAGAAAGTGTCACCTATAGAAAGATTCTGACAACACCAGCATGCATCTGCATTGATTTTAAAGTATCAGAATATACTAATCTGAACTCTTGCTTGAGCCAAATTTGAAGAAAAAAGCCGTTGTAAATCATCATTTTTCTTTTGCAACCTTTGTTCACGGGTAGCTTTGCTGGAAAATGGGTTGCCCGACCTAGGTTTTTTATAAAGGATGCTAAGTTGCTTTTCACGCTCCATTATACTGCAAGTTGCACAAAGCAAAAGTCCTTCTACCATATAAATGGTTGAAAGAATTGATTGGAGCAAGAGAACCCACCACTTTTCAGTAAATTCATAACTTCAGTTTTCCTAAAAATTATTACTTTCAATCATTGATCCTCCAGAAACAAAGGAAAAGGCAGTGAGAAATAGAGTGTATAAAGAACATAGATGAACGTGATGTACTTTCCATAAAAAACATACTCATCCTTTTGAAACCAATTATTCTATGGAGATGCAATTCCTCCTAACCAACCAGTTGAGAAAACATATGCTTAACAAGTGAGAGGGCAAGAAGAAAACACCAAATGAATGCACGCTATATGTAGCAATTTCTCTTATAAGGAAAGGTAACATGGATCCATTTTTGCAATTTGGACATTGTATAAAGCAATTTGCAGTCATATTAAGATAAAATAGCAACAAAGAAGCACCAATCAATTTTTTTCTCTTACAGAATTCTCTCGTGACTTGCACACATAACAATATATAAATTTTAATGACAAGCCAACCCATAAAAGTGTAGCGAACTTTTACTATCACAGATAATCAAGTCAGCAGATTGCTATTTAAGGTGGTAATCAATAGTGAAGATGGTCCCGGTTCGTTGATGCGTACACTGAACAAGTGAAATAAAGACTTCCAACCCCACCAATTTAGGAAGACAGGTGAGCAAGGGCTTGGCATGACAGTAGTGTCAATATATTCTTCTTTCCTTATATAGTTTCTTCTTTCACTATATAGTTTATTTCATAGCTGTATATTATATTCTTCTTTCCTTATTTAGTTTCTTTTATAGCTGTATATTATATTCTTCTTTCTTTATTTAGTTTTTTTCATAGCTGTATATCCCTTGATTATATCTCTAAGATTTTCATTATTGTCTAGGCCTAAGATTAAAGGATCTGATTATGTTTATTAGATCCTAGAATTAAGGGATTTGATCCTTCTTGATGTGTGTGTGTGTGTGTGTGTGTGTGTGTGTGTGTGTGTGTGTGTGTGTATTGTAACTCTCTTAGTGAAAAGGACGGAAAACATTTCAAAATTTCTCTTGTATTATCTTGTCATGGTATCAGAGCCAAAACTCTGAAATCTATTCATCTTGTGTGTGGTTCCTTGTCTGGTTCTTCTATTCTGTTTTTCTTGGACTTGATCTCTTGGTTCTTGTTTCTAGTTAAATCATCATCTTGTGTCTGGTTCCTTGTCTGGTTCTTCTATTTTTTTTTTCTTCGACTTGATCTCTTGGTTCTTGTTTCTAGTTAAATCATGTCTCTTGAACAATCTAAACATTTTCTTGTTCGATTTACTGGAAAGAACTATTCTGCCTGGGCTTTCCAGTTTCAAATTTTTGTCAAGGGAAAGGAATTATAGGGTCATATTGCTAAGACAGATCCTGCACCTAACAGTGAGAAGGAGAAGGAGAAATATGTGAAATGAGAGGTGAAGGATGCTTAGATTATGTCTTGGATCCTTGGAAGTATGGAACACTCCATGCTTCTCAATCTCAAGCGTTACAAATCCTCTAGAGAAATGTGGGATTACCTGAAGAAAGTTTACAACCAAAGCAATACAGCACGAAGGTTCCAATTGGAACTCGAGTTGGGTCAACTCAGTCAAGGCAGCATGTCAATCCAAGAGTTTTATTCTTCCTTTGTAAATCTGTGGGCTAAGTACACAGATATTGTGTATGCAAGTGTACCTCCTGAAGGACTTATTGCTATCCAAAGTGTGCATGAAACCAGCAAGCGTGATCAGTTTTTAATGAAGTTATTAAGGCGGGAATTTGAAGCAATCAAGTCCAACCTGATGAATAGAGAACCAGTTCCTTTCTTGGATATTTGTGTAGGAGAGCTTCTCAGGGAAGAACAACGGATCATTACACAGGCTGTCTTGGAGCAGAAAGCTCAAAATTCTGCTCCAATTCCTGTTGCCTACGCTGCTCAAGGGAGATCTGAAGGAGGAAGAGATATGTTTAATGTTCAGTGCTATAGTTGCAAAGGATTTGGGCATATTGCCACTACTTGCACTAAAAAATTCTGCAACTATTGTATGAAAACAGGGCATATCATCAAAGATTGCTCCATTTGGCCTCCAAAGAAATCTGAAACTGCTTATATTGTCTCGGTTGGTTCCTCAAATGCTCCTAGTCCTGGTCAGTCTTCTATTACTCCTGAAATGATCCAACAAACGATAGTTTCTGCCCTTTCTGCTTTAGGCCTTTCAGGTAACAAAAATTCTATTCCAAAGCCTTGGTATTTTGATTCTGCTGTTTCCAATCACATGACCAACACTGCCTTACCTTTAAATAATGTTCAAAAATATAAAGGAAATCTTCATATTCGTACTGCCGATGGTAATCCCTTGTCTATCATAGCTGTTGGTGATATTTCAGCCCTTTTGAATACTGTATTTGTGTCTCCTAAGCTGTCCACTAATCTTATATTTTTTTACCACATTTTCCTGAGTCACCAACACTAGTACAAAGGTTTAAACCTGGTTATGTTTATCATAGACGCACTCCTGCTACTGATCTTTCAATAGGTCTCACTGAGGTTCCTTCACATCTTCCTGCGGCATCTGATCCTGTTCTACCCACTTCCTATGATCCACCACCTCTTCGTAAAAGCTCTAGACCTCACAAACCTCCTGAAAGGTATGGTTTTTCAACTCCGGTGGCTATGTCTACTACCCTGTCTTCTATTTCCATTCCCACTTGTTATAAACAGGCTAGAGAACATGAGTGCTGGCAACAAGCAATGGAGGCAGAACTTCAAGCACTTGAGGCAAATCATACTTGGGACATTATTTCTTGTCCTCCACATGTTAAGCCCATTGGTAGTAAGTGGGTCTATACTGTGAAACTCAAGTCTGATGGCTCTTTAGATAGATACAAAGCTCGATTGGTTGCTCTTGGCAATAAACAAGAATATGGCTTCGACTATGAAGAAACATTCGCACCAGTTGCTAAGATGACCACAGTGAGAACAATTCTTGCTATTGCAGCCTCTAAAGCTTGGCCTTTACATCAGATGGATGTAAAAAATGCCTTCTTGCATGGGGATCTTAAGGAAGAGATTTACATGAAACTTCCACCTGGTATGTCAACAACGGCTTCTGATGAAGTTTGCAAGCTAAGACGCTCTTTGTATGGGTTGAAACAAGCACCTAGAGCCTAGTTTGAGAAGTTTCGCAACACTCTTCTCACCTTCTCCTTCACACAAAGTCAATATGATTCATCACTCTTCTTTTACAAGACCACCACTGGTATGGTATTTCTCTTAGTCTATGTCGATGATATTATCCTCACTGGTAATGACATTGGGTTGATCACCAAGCTTCAACATATGTTGCATAGTACATTTCAAATGAAAGATCTTAGACATCTCACATATTTTTTGGGGCTGGAAGTTCACTCTAGAGATCATGATTTGTTCTTAAATCAACATAAATATATTCAGGATCTCATTAAGCTAGCTGGTTTAAAGGATGCCACTGCTGTTGATACGCCAATGGAGGTGAATGTGAAATACCGAAAAGATAAAGGCAAGCTTTTGCCTGAACTTTTTTTATATAGGCAATTTGTTGGTAGTCTTATCTGCTTAACAATTACAAGGCCTGATATCTCCTATGCTATCCATATAGTTAGCAAATTTATGCAGGCACCTCGACATCTTCATTTTGCTGCAGTTCGTCATCTTATTAGATACTTAATTGGGTCCCCTACTCGTGGGTTGTTTTTTCCTAAACATTCTACTCTTACTTTGACTTCCTATAGTGATGTAGATTGGGCTGGTTGCCCGGATACTAGGAAGTCTATCACAGGCTGGTGCATTTTTCTTGGAGATGCCTTGATTTATTGGAAGTGTAAGAAGTAGGACTGTGTCTCTAAATATTCTACAGAGGCTGAGTATCGAGCCATGTCTACAGCTTGTTCTGAAATTGTGTGATTACGTGGTCTTATTTCTGAACTTAGGTTCCCTCCAACTGCTCCTGCTCCACTTCATGGTGATAATACTAGTGCTATTCAAATAGTTGCGAATCCGATCTACCATGAACGCACAAAGCACATAGAGGTGGACTATCATTATATTAGGGAGGCCTTTACTAGAGGTGTTATCACTCTTCCTCATCCTAATATTGATCTTCAAATAGCTGATGCCTTTAGAAAAGCCTTGACACGCCAACGACCTAAGTTTCTCAGTAGCAAATTGATGTTGTTAGACCTACCTGCATCAATTTGAGGGGGGATGTCAATATATTCTCCTTTTCTTATTTCATTTCTTTAATAGTTGTCGGTCCTTCTTTTATATCTGTCAGTATATTCTTCTTTCCTTATTCTATTTCTTTCATAGCTGTCACTATATTCTTCTTTCCTTGTTTAATTTCTATCATAACTGTATATCCCTTGATTCCCTCTAAGATCTCAATTATTGTCTAGGCCTAGGATTAAAGGATCTGATTATGTTTATTAGACCCAAGAATTAAGGGATTTAATACTTCTTGATGTGTGTATATATATATATATATTGTAACTCTCTTAGTGAAAAATATAGAAAACATTTTAGAATTTTTCTTATATTATCTAGTCAATATGGTGAAGCTGAATTGAAGGGGTAGGAACTTAATAATGCTAACTCATTAGCTGAAGTCATAACACGAGAACTCTAAAGTGAGCTTTGAGTTCTTTCTAGAAACTTGATTTTAATATTTCACTATAAAAAAAAAATTTTGACTAGCTATTCTTCCAAGTGTTTCCGATAGGATGGATAGACTTATTGGCTGAAGTCACAACACAAGAACTCTGAACTGTGAATTTGCTTTATTGTTTCTTTATGAACATCCATATCTATTTAGCTTTAACTTCCTTTAACCCTAATATGCTTGATCTGTTTTAGCTTTAACTTGCTTTATTGTTTCTTTACTGTGTTAATTTTATGTTTTTGACCCTACCTTTTCTTGTAGGTTGGTTGATTTTTTTTTTTTTTTTTGCTCAAAAAACCATGGTAACAATCCCAAATGTTCTTGGCACACTTAATATTTTTTTCCTTGTGTTAACTGCTGTCTCCTCTTTCTTTACTGAAGACTGCTCAAGGCAACCCTATGGTAAGAAAGAGATGTCTGTTTTTCTTGTCGAGTCATTTGACCATATGAATCCAGATTTTTCTGCAAATTTGTAGACTTTGTTTTACGGCATTTTTCATTGTTTTGATGCAGCTTGTGATTCAAAGTCGTTGTATGCTATAATAGTTGGTGGAATTTAAAAACAGAGAGACTTACATTGGGCACGTGGTCAATTGTGATGCTTGGATGAACATTCATCTCCGTTTAGCTTTAATTTTCTTTTACCCTAATATCATCCAAGAATCACAATTGACCACATGCCCAATGTAAGTCTCTCCGTTTCTAAATTTCACCAACTATTACAGCATACAACGACCTTGAATCACAAGCTGCATCAAAAAAATGAAAAATGCCGTAAAACAAAGTCTACAAATTTGCAGAAAAATCTGAATTCATATGGTCAAATGACTCGACAAGAAAAACAGACATCTCTTTCTTACCATAGGGTTGCCTTGAGCAGTCTTCAGTAAAGAAAGAGGAGGCATCTGTTAACACAAGGAAAAAAATATTAAGTGTGCCAAGAACAGTTGGGATGGTTACCATGTTTTTTTGAGCAAAAAAAATCAACCAACCTGCAAGAAAAGGCAGGGTCAAAAACATAAAATTAACGCATGGAAAGGGATGGGATATTTTGGAATCTAAAACAGATCAAGCATATTAGGGTTAAAAGAAGTTAAAGCTAAACGGATATGGATGTTCATAAAGAAACAATAAAGCAAATTCACAGTTCAGAGTTCTTGTGTTGTAACTTCAGCCAATAAGTCTATCCATCCTATCAGAAACACCTAGAAGAATAGCTAGTCAAAAAAAACTTTTTATAGTGAAATATTAAAATCAAGTTTCTAGAAAGAACTCAAAGCTCACTTTAGAGTTCTCGTGTTATGACTTCAGCTAATGAGTTAGCATTATTAAGTTCCTACCCCTTCAATTCAGCTTCACCATATTGACTAGATAATATAAGAAAAATTCTAAAATGTTTTCTATATTTTTCACTAAGAGAGTTACAATATATATATACATCAAAAAGTATCAAATCCTTTAATTCCTGGGTCTCATAAACATAATCAGATCCCTTAATCCTAGGCCTAGACAATAATTGAGATCTCAGAGAGAATTAAGAGATATACATCTATGACAGAAATTAAACAAGGAAAGAAAAATATAGTGACAGCTATGAAAGAAATAGAATAAGGAAAGAAGAATATACTGATAGGTATAAAAGAAGGACCGACAACTATTAAAGAAATGAAATAAGAAAATTAAAGCTAAACGGAGATGGATGTTCATCCAAGCATCACAATTGACCAAATGCCCCTTGTAAGTCTCTTTGTTTTCCAATTCCACCGACTGTTACAGCATACAACCACCATGAATTACAAGCTGCATGAGAAATATGAAAAAGACCGTAAAACAAACTCTACAAATTTGCAGAAAATTCTGGATTCATAAGGTCAAATGACACGACAAGAAAAGCAGACATCTCTTTCTTCCCATAGGGTGGCCTTGAGCAGTCTTGAGTAAAGAAAGAGGAAGCAGCAGTTAACACAAGAAAAAAAAAATTAAGTGTGTCGAAAAAAACAGGAGAAAGATAGAGGTTACCATGTTTTTTACAGCAAAATGAAAAATCAAGCAACCTGCAAGAAAAGCGAGGGTCAAGAACATAAAATGAACGCATGGAAAGGGTTGGGAAATTTTGGAATCTAAAACAGATCAAGGATATTAGGGTAAAAGAAAATTAAAGCTAAACGGAGATGGATGTTCATCCAAGCATCACAATTGACCAAATGCCCCTTGTAAGTCTCTCCGTTTTTCAATTCCACCAACTGTTACAGCATACAACCACCATGAATTACAAGCTGCATGAGAAATATGAAAAAGGCTGTAAAACAAACTCTACAAATTTACAGAAAATTCTTGATTCATATGGTCAAATGACACGACAAGAAAAACAAACATCTCGTTCTTCCCATAAGGTGGCCTTGAGCAGTCTTGAGTTAAAAAAGAGGAAAGAGCAGTTAACACAAGAAAAAAAAATTAAGTGTGTCGAAAAAACAGGAGAAAGATAGAGGTTACCATGTTTTTTACAGCAAAATGAAAAATCAAGCAACCTGCAAGAAAAGCGAGGGTCAAGAACATAAAATGAACGCATGGAAAGGGTTGGGAAATTTTGGAATCTAAAACAGATCAAGGATATTAGGGTAAAAGAAAATTAAAGCTAAACGGAGATGGATGTTCATCCAAGCATCACAATTGACCAAATGCCCCTTGTAAGTCTCTCCGTTTTTCAATTCCACCAACTGTTACAGCATACAACCACCATGAATTACAAGCTGCATGAGAAATATGAAAAAGGTTGTAAAACAAACTCTACAAATTTGCAGAAAATTCGGGATTCATATGGTCAAATGACACGACAAGAAAAGCAGACATCTCTTTCTTCCCATATGGTGGCCTTCAGCAGTCTTGAGTAAAGAAAGAGGAAGGAGCAGTTAACACAAGAAAAAAAAAATTGTGTCATGAACAGTCGACATGGTTACCATGTTTTTTAGATCAAAAAAGAGAAATCAAGCAAGGTGCAAGAAAAGCGAGGGTCAAGAACATAAAATGAACGCATGGAAATGGATGGGAAATTTTGGAATCTATAACAGATCCAGGATATTAAGGTAAAAGAAATTAAAGCTAAACGGATATGGATGTTCATCCAAGCATCACAACTGACCAAATGCCCCATTGTAAGTCTCTCCTTTTTTTCAATTTCACCAACTGTTACAGCAAACAACCACCATGAATTACAAGCTGCATGAAAAAAATGAAAAGAGCTGTAAAACAAACTTTACAAATTTACAGAAAATTCTGGATTCATACAGTCAAATGATACGAGAAAAAAAACAGACATTTCTTTCTTATCATAGGGTGGCCTTGAGCAGTCTTGAGTAAAGAAAGAGGATGTTGCGGTTAACACAGGAAAAAAAATTAAGTGTCAAGAACAATTCGATGGTTAGCATGTTTTTTAGAGCAAAAAAAAAAATCAAGAAACCTGCAAGAAAAGCAAGGGTCAAGAACATAAAATGAACGCATGGAAAGGTACGGGATATTTTGGAATCTAAAACAGATCAAGCGTATTAGGGTTAAAGGAAATTAAAGCTAAACGGATATGGATGTTCATCAAAGCACCACAATTGACCAAATGCCAATTGCAAGTCTCTCAGTTTTTAAATTCCACCAACAGTTACAGCATACAACCACCATGAATTACAAGCTGGATGAAAAACATTAAAAGGGCTATAAAACAAAGTCTACAAATTTGCAAAAAATTCTGGATTCATATGGTGAAATGACACGACAAGAAAAACATACATCTCTTTCTTACCATAGGGTGACTTGAGCAGTCTTGAGTAAAGAAAGAGGAAGTTGCGGTTAACACAGGAAAAAAAAAATTAAGTGTCAAGAACAGTTGGATGGTTACCATGTTTTTCAGAGCAAAAAAGAAAATCAAGCAACCTGCAAGAAAAGCTAGGGTCAAGAACATAAAATTAACGCATAGAAAGGGATGAGATATTTTGCAATCTAAAACAGATCAAGCATATTACGGTTAAAGGAAGTTAAAGCTAAACGGATATGGATGTTCATCCAAGCATCACAACTGACCAAATGCCCCTTGTAGGTTTTTCAATTCCACCAACTGTTACAGCATACAACCACCATGAATTACAAGCTGGATGAAAAATATGAAAAAGGTCGTAAAACAAAGTCCTCAAATTTGCAGAAAATTCTATATCAAATACAGTCAAATGAGACGAGAAGAAAAAGAGACATTTCTTTCTTTCCATAAGGTGGCCTTGAGTAGTCTAAGTAAAGAAAAAGGAAGTTGCGGTTAACACTGGAAAAAAGAAATTAAGTGTCAAGAACAGTAGGATGGTTACCATGTTTTTTAGAGCAAAAAAGAAAAATCAAGAAACCTGCAAGAAAAGCAAGGATCAAGAACATAAAATGAACGCATGGAAAGGGATGGTATATTTTGGAATCTAAAACAGATCGAGCGTATTAGGGTTAAAGGAAATTAAAGCTAAACGGATGTAGATGTTCATCCAAGCACCACAATTCACCAAATGCCCATTGTAAGTCTCTCCGTTTTTAAATTCCACCAACAGTTACAGCATCCAACCACCATGAATTACAAGCTGCATGAAAAAAATGAAAAGGGCCGTAAAACAAAATCTACAAATTTGCATAAAATTCTGGATTCATATGGTAAATGACATGACAAGAAAAACAGACATCTCTTTCTTACCATAGAGTGGCCTTGAGCAGTCTTGAGTAAAGAAAGAGGAAGCAGCAGTTAACACAAGAAAAAAAAATTAAGTGTGCCAAGAACAGGTGGGATGGTTACCATGTTATTTTGAGCAAAAACAATCAACCAACCTGCAAGAAAAGGCAGGGTCAAAAACATAAAATGAACGCATGGAAATGAATGGGAAATTTTGGAATCTAAAACAGATCCAGGATATTAGGGTAAAAGAAAATTAAAGCTAAACGGAGATGGATGTTCATCCAAGCATCACAACTGACCAAATGCCCCATTGTAAGTCTCTCCTTTTTTTCAATTCCACCAACTGTTACAGCAAACAACCACCATGAATTACAAGCTGCATGAAAAAAATGAAAAGGGCTGTAAAACAAACTTTACAAATTTGCAGAAAATTCTGGATTCATACAGTCAAATGATACGAGAAAAAAAACAAACATTTCTTTCTTATCATAGGGTGGCCTTGAGCAGTCTTGAGTAAAGAAAGAGGAAGTTGCGGTTAACACAGGAAAAAAAAATTAAGTGTCAAGAACAGTTCGATGGTTAGCATGTTTTTTAGAGCAAAAAAGAAAAATCAAGCAACCTGCAAGAAATGCCAGGGTCAAGAACATAAAATTAACGCATGGAAAGGGATGGGAAATTTCAGAATCTAAAACAAATCAAGGATATTAGGGTTAAAGAAAATTAAAGCTAAATGGATATGGATGTTCATCCAAGCACCACAATTCAGCAAATGCCCATTGTAAGTCTTTCCATTTTTAAATTCCACCAACGGTTACAGCATACAACCCCCATGAATGACAAGCTGCATTAAAAAAATGAAAAATACTGTAAAATAAAGTCTACAAATTTGCACAAAATTCTGGATTCATATGGTCAAATGACGCGACAAGAAAAACAGACATCTGTGGGCATGTGATCATTCATAACAGAATGTTTTTCCATTATGTTAGACTAGTAGTATCTTTCTCTGTGCATCAATTTACAAGTTGAAAATCATCAGAATAGCAAGATTCGGTGAACTGGAGCATTTACATGACTTAGTTTAATCCCCCCTTAGGTTCATTGAGAAAGCTATCATAATGTGCTTTTAGTATTGGGCAGATTAACAAAGGATGTCCACGCAAAGCATTGACAAAATTTCAAGTTAATTATCCAAAAGCTGAGGCTAAAAAATATCTAGCAGACGGGAAATTATAATCTATTTGTCGTTTGTCACTGTATCCATAGGCTGGTTTCTCACGATATTAAATATTTTACCACACTGAATTCATTCATCAATCCACTCTATTTTTCCGAGTCAAACTAGAAAACAATGAAGTGCTAAGCCTACCTTAAAGCAAACTCTAATATCAAAGCAGCTGATTTCACACCACAAGGAAGCTTCAGAACCATCTCCATCATACCAGGTGATATCTTGTCTTTGGAAGGAAAAACATGCATCTTTTCCACAAAAGCTCCGGCTGCCTTCGGTTTGGTCATCCACAAACAACTGGAGAGAATGATAACATACCCTAATATACCAAGGGACAACTTGGAAAATATTAACATGCAATTCATATCTATCACTAGCACTTTTAGCACCCAGGGGACTGTCGATTTCAACAAGATTGCAACTGCACCTCTTTCATTCCCACTTCCCATCAAAAACCTACTAGCATGTAATGGTGCTTGTTAAGCAGGGAATTGACAGGTGGATAAAGCACACAGAATTACATGAATATGCTTAATGCAGAGAGCAATAAAAACAAGGAAATGGCCGACCATTTCATCTTCCAAGACATAAAAAGGTATTTCAACATTTATGTAATATCATTGTCAAGCGCAGTGAGTTGACACAATTCATTTTGCGATTTGTACCTTGTAAGATCTCCAAGCTTCTTTGATGAGAAGTTGCTGACTCCAATAGCACGAGCCTTGCCAGATTCATAAAGTGGCTCAATTTCTCTCCAAGAAGCCAGAATGTCAGGTTAGGTAAGGTTTCGGGTTCATTGCCAACAGAATCCTTCTTCATGCTTACGAGCCAGTGGATCTTCAAGACCAATTACACATCAGAGTTTTATTTTGTTTTATTCTTTTGAAAAAAGATTGGACTTTTTCAAAGGATTACATTGCCCACACAAAATTCATGAAAAAAATCTTCAGGCATTCAGACAATCTACAACGATAACACTAAATATCTAAAACAATAAAAAATCAAATAAAAATAAAGAAAGAATAAAATTATACATTTAAAACCCAAAAAACATATAAAAACAATTAACGTTAAGATATCAAGACTTCACACGAAATTAAATTCATGAAAACAAACTAAAAACCACAAAAATCTATCTCAGCACATTAAAAAAAATCTCATCGAATGAACAAATCAAAGTTTAAAAAATATAATAATCAAGATTAACATAAATATAACCCGTGAGCTATCCTTGTCTTTATCATCAATGCCATGTCAAGAATTCTCCTAAATCACCACCACCATCTCTGCCACCTCCACAAGAAAGACCAGAACGCCGCGATCAAAAATATCGCAGCCGCCACCGTCACCTAGATCTCCCGGCACTAAAAACTCCAGCATTGCCGTTTCAAACATTCCGCCTCGCATTTTCACCTCTCTCTCTAATTTTAGTCGATAACTGAATCAAACAATGGTAAATTAGGTTTTAAAATAATAGTGAGAGAGCAAGAGAGAGCGTTTAGAAGAGTAAAATAGAAAGTCTATTTCCAGAGAGAAAGTGGTATTTTCATTTTTTTTTTTTTAGAGAGAGAGAGAGAGAGAGGAGACCGTTGATGATGGTTGAATTCTGGATATTACTAGTAGCAACGGAGAAGGTAGAGCTCGGGAAATATTTTCAAAAAAAATTAAGGTTGGTTTTCTATTATGACAGCCTTGATATTGTTTTGTCATTACGGGATTGGGGAAGCCTTGAAGAGCATGGTTTGGTTGTTTTGGGAGAGGGAGCTCAACGGGCTAAATGCCAATGCTCAATGCTCAATGCTTCATTATTTTATGGATGTAAAGGTGGTTTTTATTGTTATTCTTATTAATTTGGAAAATTAAGCTTTCTCTAATTTGGTTGGAATTATAATTATTATCTTGAAAAATTACACAACTAAATTAACCTTGTATATGTACTATTTTATTTGTCGTTTGGGGTTCAGCTAATTTTTTTAAATCTTAAAAGTGCTAATAAATTTTTAGATGTATAATTAAATATGATTTAAAAAATCAATTTTGAAATCTTATAACCTATTTATTTAACTCTAATGGTAAACTAAATTATGTTAGAGCTAGCCCGAATTAAAATAATTAATTTCATGAGTTCAAATATAAACTTAATTACTAGTAAAAATATAATTTAACTTGTAAAAAAACTTCTATGTCATAATTATTTTAAAAAAATTATTGAGATAAGAACATATTGAATTTGAGTCTCCTAATGACCCATGTCATGGTCTCTATTGAATTTAATAAGTTTTTATATAATTTTTTATTAATTGTATGATAAAAATATATTGTCATAAAATTAAGCACTAGCTTATAGAAATAATCATTATAGAAAGCAAAGAAAAATAAATCATGTGGTTTATTTCCAAATCAATTTAATATTGAAGGGTAAAATTGAGAAATAAATTAAAAACAATTAAAGAATCAAAAACAAAAAAAAAAGCATGTTGGTCTAGTGGGTGAACTTGTTAAACCTACAAATCAAGTAACTGGGACTAGCACATCAAAACTGCAAACCGGGGTACGGGCTCCAATGGGATTGTAATTTTTTTTTCAAAATTATTTTTTATTTAACTATATGATAACAAAAACAGACAATCACAAAATTAAACATCAACCCAATACAATTGTGTGCAGATCTGTGCACACGAGCCTGTGATTTTTTTTAAGTTAAAGATGTAGATGACATCTCATCTACTCCGATGCTTTAAAAAAAAAAAAGAAGTGTTGTTTGAAATCTCATTTGAAAAATTAAACATTCTGTAATTTGGTTGGAATTATAATTATTAGCTCGAAAAATTACACGACAAAATTAACCTTATGTATGTACTATTTTATTTGTCATTTTGGGTTCAACTAATTTTTTTAAATATTAAAAGTGCTAATAAATTTTTAGTTGTATAATATATTAAAAAAATCATGTCTAGTTTTCCGATGTTTTCTGATTTATGCTTCGCATGAAATTGAGATTACACCTTAATTTTAGGTGAGATCTACCCTTTAAACCACAATTTAAGAAAGACAATTGATATAATCCAAGCAATACTAAAAAATCTATTAGATGTTCTAGTTGGTCTAAAGATAAAATTTAGAACCAAAAGGTTCAAAGAGGGTTGTATTTGACTTCTTCAAGAAACATGGGCTAAGATAGACTACAAGAAGATGTTAAATAATGAAATCTTGATTAATTTAATTCATGTTCAAGAAAGGCTTATAGATGGACATTCATAAATTACAAAAAGATTCAAATCTACCTTTTGACCTTTCTCTACTATTTTGGTAAAAAATGGAGCTATAAAAGGGATTTTAATTCAATTCTAGTTGGATTAATCAAGGCTTTTAATTATGCAATCCAAACAGTACCAAGAAATTTGTTAGAGGTTCCAGTTGGTTTAGTGACAAGACTTAGAGCTACAAAAAGGTTTTCAATGGCTTCAAAACACATAGGCTAAGGTAGATTTCAAGAAAATAATAAATAATGAAGTATAAGTCTTAATTAATTTAATTCATGTTCAATAAAGGTTTGTAGGTGGTCATTCAGACATTATAAAAAGATTCAAATCTGTCAGTTTGACATTTTGATATTGTTTTGGTCATAACTTGAGCTAAAAAAAAAATATTGCGATTCCAGTTACATTGGAAAATAGACATCCATAAATTTCCATTGATGTATGAAAAACTTTTTAATTCATTAATATAAGAGAAAATTATGTATTTGAAGTTAGACTTTGATTTTTCTAATAGATTACAAAAGTGATTTTAGTCTTATTTAAATTAATTAGGTTATTTTTTTATTTATCTTTTAGTTGTTATTAGGCTTTTAGAGATACTATACCCTTTATTTAAATTTATGTTTATTGAATTATTATTATTTATTAGGTTTATCTATATTTATTAGGGATATCCTATTAAACTTAGAGCTTTTTTTAGTATAAATATTATTTTGTAGAGATTTAAAAAAAAATTATTTTTAAGAAAAAAAATCAGCATTCTTGTTATTTTTTGTATTGTTAAGTGATTTTCATACTAAATTTTTTATTGAACTTTTAAATTCTTCAAATAACTAATTAACTTTGTTGTGATTTAATACTATTTATTTGCATTTTTTTATAAACTTAAAGTGATGATGATGATTATGTATAACTCTGATTTTTCAAGAGAAATTCTTATGGATTCAGTTACAATCCATTTAAATCAAATTTTAGAATGTGTCTGCATCAATTTAAGTTACGAACATATTTTAAAAGGTGCCTGCATCAACAATCAAACAGTAATATTTATAACCGAGAAGAAAAACAACAATTGTCATGCTTTCAAACAATCACTCAATAGATATAAGTTAACGCAAATTTAGCTGGATAAAGTATAAAACAATTGAAATAAGAGGGGAAGTTACTGTACGCCATGTACTTGTGGTAAAAATTAATTGCAAACAAATACACGAACTTGATTGCAAAAAGGTAAGGAAAAACACACACATGAGGATTCAATTGCACATCTTACAATAATCTGAGTACCAAATTGACGTAAAACTCTCTTTTTTTTCCTCCTAAAAATTTCATCAGAAGGAAGTCACGAGTGGCTTAAGTTGATAGTAGCAAATCTAACGCCCACGAATTCCTATTCGGAGAAACATCAGGAGAGAAAATATGGTTGGTATTAGCAGCAACATTTCCCTCTCTACAGTTTCGACATACCCACTTGAAAATAGAATTTTGTTGTTGATGAGAAAGAAACCCACATGCAATTTTATGGTCTTTAAGAGTTGCTTTAAAATGGGCAGAACTGGAATCCATTGTAAGTTACCAGCTCATAGTCATGGGAGTGGAGTTGAGGACAACCCCACAGGAAAGAACTTATCATTGAGCTCAACAAACAGGATGGAAGAGTATAATATTGCCATGAAAAGGATGATGAGGAACCCATACGAGTATCATCATGATCTTGGTTAGTTAGTTTCCCTTTTACCTCCATTTTCCTAATTATTTCTTGCTCTTGATCTTCATCTTTCATTTCCATCTAAGATTTTGGTACTGTGTTTGTTCATCCGTTTCTGTGTGTCAGTGTTTTGTGTTCCTTTCATACTTTCAGTTTGTTTTTCTCTGATGGATTGCAAGTAAGGAGAGTGTGCAGGTTGGCGGATTTGTTGTTCTGGGTTCTTGCTTTTGCCATACAACGAAATTTCCATAATAATAAATACTTTAAGTTGTGTTGTTGAATTCAATTCTGAAGTAATCCAATAACAACCCATTCTGTGGTTTTTAATTTTTTGAAATGGTCAATGACTATATAATTTAGGAAGCATCTGAATCTGGATGGCATCCTTTTATCCTTAATTTATTTAATTTTATGCTGTCAGTTCATACGTAAGTATGAAGCTTAACACAGAAAAGGTTGTTACTTTTTCCATGAATTCTTTACTCTCTATCTTTTAATGGAGTTGACCATGTTCCCGGTAATGCTTCCACTGTCACCCTCTAATTTCGGATACAAGTTATTGAGAATCACAAATCAATAGTTGTATAGACACACTTTAGGGGAAAGCCTTCAAATAGAAAAAATAATCCTGATCTGTGTCACTTTTGAGAAAGATGACTTATCATTGCTATTATATTACCTTTCAGCTGAATGAAAGCATTTTATATATGTCTAGATCTTATGGAAAAGGGTTGGGATCGACCCAACCCTTTTTTTAAAAGAAAGACTTTTGATACAAAATTTGTATCAGTTTTATTTTTATTACAGCCCGACATGCATGGGTCTAAAGGTGTAGGGATTAAAATAAAAGGGTTCAAGTTTTGAAATTGCATTAACCCTTTGACTAACTTGGAAATAGAAAAGTCTGAAGCCACACTGTACAAGTATTCTTTTGAATGGCTGCAGAAATCATTGATAAAGATGTGTGTGAGTGTGGACTGTAGACACCCATATCAACTATTTTGTCAATGAGGTTTGGTTTTGTTGATAGAGCTACTACCATCATCAACACAAATCTAAAATCTAAACGATTGCAAAGAAGTTATGTATCTTGCAGTATAGGTTCCACCATTAGCATTCCACTTTTGGCTCCCCTGCACTCCAACTTTTTATGCTAAATGCATTCCAGTTTTCTTACCGTGCGTGTTGTTTTTCCTTAATTCAGTCCATAACTGACATGCTCTATTCAGGTATGAACTACACATTGATAACTGATAATGTGATTGTGGGATCCCAACCTCAGAAACCTGAAGATATAGAACATCTAAGACATAAGGAGAATGTGGCCTACATTCTAAACTTGCAGCAGGACAAGGACATCGAGTATTGGGGTATTGATTTGCAGTCTATTATACAGAGATGTCAACAACTTGGAATCCGTCATATGAGAAGGCCTGTAAGAAAGTGCTACTCATTGTAAATTGAAACATGTAGAAGACTCCAATTTCCAAAATGAGTTATTATATGTTTCAACCATTTTTCATGTGTTCATGCCTGCGTTTTATTTTTTTACCAGTGTTTTCTTGGTGCTAACTGGATGAATTTGCAAATATAATTCTTTCTTCAGGCAACAGATTTCGATCCAGATTCCTTGAGAAGTGCATTACCCAAAGCTGTTTCATCGTTGGAATGGGCTACTTCTGAGGGAAAAGGCAGAGTGTACCTACATTGCACAGCTGGACTGGGAAGAGCCCCTGCTGTTGCTATAGCTTACATGTTCTGGTTTTGTTGCATGAATGTTAGTTCTCAACTCTTCTACTATTTATTTTTGTCAAAAATTATTATTTTAAATTTCAGACTTATATTGATATGATTTCTTACAAAACTGTGGGCTATATTTGGTATTGATATCATGATATTGTCGGACTTCTAGAGTGATTGTTTTGATACAATTTCTTGATTGATTGATTCGCAAACTGGAACATATTTTTCTGATTGTCATTTTTGCTACTGGTATGGGACAGCTTAATACAGCTTATGATACACTAACTTCAAAGAGACCTTGTGGACCCAGTAAGAGATCAATACGAGCAGCTACTTATGATCTAGCCAAGAATGATCCATGGAAGGAGCCCTTTGAGAGTCTACCAGAATATGCTTTTGAAGATATAGCAGATTGGGAGAGGCACTTGATTCAAGATCGTGTCCGTTCCCTCCGTGGAACATGAGCATTTAAGGTAAACATTATGTTGTCTTGCAAAGCATTCTAGTTCAAGATTCTGAGGCTGTGATCTGATAAAGTAAGGGATCTCTCCTGGAGGTTATTTTGTCATCATTACTAGATGGATTAGCAGCGCATCTCGCTATTCAGCATAACCATAAAAATGTGAAAACAAAATAATTATATTTTAATCTGGTGTAATTACTAATACCTGCCTTCACCACGTGTGAAACGCAAGCAAACCTGATGAAATAAATAGGAGACACAGATTCATCGAGCCCAGACACCCTCTAGTGCCCTCAAAGTCTGAAGGGCGACTATCATCCTGCACAAAAGTCGGTTATTTGCATGCATGGTAGGGACTAATTTCAGTTATCCTTCTAGCCATTGCCAAAACAAAGCATGCATAATTTATATAATTATACTCCCCCTTATTTTATCATATGAAAGTTGAAACCTTGCTGATGTACATTCTGACTGGTTGAATCAAGTTAACCCAGGATAATTTCATTTGATAAAGCAGCTACGAGGAGAAACTCAAATCAATCAACTGCAAAGGGCTGGTTTCATGGGACAAGGGAACTTGCAGGGGAGGCAAATTGTAGCTCATGGCTAGAGATGAGCTTGGAACCTGTGCACTTTGTTAAAATAAATGAAAAAAAGTGAGGCAGAAGAACTCCGATTAGCACAGTTTAATAGCAGTCATGGAAGCTTTACCTGTATCCAAATGTACAATAATGGTACTTAAGTACCTAATATTGGGAAACTCCGTGAATTAGTGCAGGTGTAATAATAATCTTGGAGGATTTATCAAATATCAATCTTCAGTATCCCTCCCCGACAATGTTACTTCATTGTTAACTGGGAGTAGGGACACACTCTTGTTTAGGTATTGTTTACTGTTCATAAAAAGAATCGATGTTCGAGCTTTACAGTGGATAGCAAGCGAACGAGAAAACCGCCCTGGACAATGTCTACGGCTATCCCTGTTTATGGCCTGGGCTCTTGGGTGTTAGGTACAAATCTTATTTTATTTTATTTTTTTGCGCCATGATGACAGATAAAGTGGTTCTTGGTCACCCCAATTGGCGCTAGATGGGAGGAAAAGATAACAGGTGAAGTTCACAACAGCTCTTACAAAGATTGAAATCCTATTTCAGAGGTGCAATCTTGTGTCTTGAGCTAAGTTGATAGAATCAAATTCATTCACGACTGCGTAACCACCACACAGCAGCACTTTTTTTCCACTGATACAATTGCCTGTGATCTGCACAGATCAACCAACTACAACTCAACTTAGCATTTAGTAAAATTGCAATGTTTTGCTGGTGAATTGTGTTCTAAAGAAGTCGAGTTACCATGCCTGGAACCGAGTAAAGTTGGAGCAGTATTAGCACAAGGAAACATCATCGTACATGCATTTGACATAGGGAGACATGCTCTACCAGCCATTAACTATCAGCCTATAAAATTATAATCCCAAAGAGGAAATGATACAAAGGAATTATTTATCTTTGTTTCCTTTGTTCAATAACTGTACATAAAATCATTCTTCAAAAACCTACGAAAAGTTTAGATGGCCTGGAGCTTTGCAAGTTGAGCTTGCCGCTGTCCTAAATGGAATGCTGTAAAAATCCAAAGTAAACAGATCTGCAGCACAAAGACGATTAACAAAACCTTGCATTATTCTTGGTTGAAAAACATGATCATGACAAATGAAATGGCATTTTCAGAGCATTACTTGATATAGTGCAGAACTACGTTGGAATTAACAAGGTTGGATCAATAACCACCATAATAATTAATCTATAAAATTTGATGGTTATATACGTACAGGCAGAGCATAAAGAGACACAGTTGATGTCCTCCCATGAAGAGTGCTGAATAGTAGTTTGTACATTCCTGCAGCTGTAGCATCTCCAAGCCGTTGAACAATGACATCTATGCAAACCTGTGGTAAGACATGGCGCTGGTTGACATAATGCAGTAGAAGATATGCAAGTAATTATTCAAAATCTTATGGTAATATCAAACAAGAAATGCGTGAAATCCATGTTATTTGCATCAATTGCAAAGGTAAGTCTACTCGTGCATGCCTAGAGTCTCAAGGGATTTCATAAAAATGACATCAGACATGAAACGAAATTTCTGCCAAAAGGGGAGAAAAGATTGGAGATCGATATGTAAGCAACAACATTACTGCTTGTTAACAAAATCTGGTATTAATAGCCCAATTCAATCAGGGATACATAAAACTTATTAGTGCAGAAACATCTACTAACCTTAGCTTTGTATTTCTCTTCTTGAGTGACCACAGTAAACAGAAGTTCTCTTCCAGGCCTGGTCACTACATAAGTAACCACCTGCAAATAAGGGTAAAACCAAACTGTGAGGCCTCAAAATGAATGGGACATACTTCCTCAACCATATCAAGTGTTCTCAACAATTTAAGAGGAAAGTGCATTCACCCAAATAATACTCTAGATACTTGGATACATAAGCATTATTATATTCAAATAGAATAACTGGGAAATGAAGAAAGAAAGAAATACAACCCACAATGCTGTTTCACTGCAGGCAAGGGACCAATGGTGACAGACCTTCCGTACAGTCTCACAGATGGCAACTGCTACCCAAGTTGGCCAAACAGCAATAGCAACCAAATTTGAGAAGGCAGCAACCGGAGCAGAGCATATTGCTGCAGTAACCCCAGCTAAAGTAAGGATACGTCCCTGTGTTTGATTTGATAAGCCAAAACACAACAAGTTATAAACAGGAACTCTAATAATGTGAAATGCAATGAACACTGCAGTTTTGTCCCCAGAGATGCACAAACACAGAAAATATTACATGAAGAAATTTATCAAGCAGAATTAAGGAAAGTAATTGCAGATCCCAATGAACAGACAGCAATAACCACCAGAACCTGACATAATGAATTTCTCTGCTACAGATCATGCAATTTGTTAAAGATTCAAGATTGAATTAGTGTAAAAGAATATCATTTCTAAAAACATTTTGGTACCAGAATTCTTCTACAAAGCTTCCTTCTTTACATTTTTTACGTGGACAAATTTCAGATTCAATTGCATAAAAGTACCATGCATATTCTTTATATCCACCACATCCAACAAACCAAAGATTATTTTATTTTATTTTCAGAAATTACCCTCTCTGAGGCTTGGGAATACAAAGATTAAAATTGCTTCAGGGGAAACTCAGTAACAACTAATCAGAGCAAGACGCCTGTTAAATTTGATCATAATTCTGCAACTGATTTCCTTAATACTGGAACTCCAGTAAGTATTATCTATTTTCTTGGTTTTACAACCAGTCAGAACATCAAAACATTGAAGAAATATATTTGGTTATTAGCTTACTGTTAAAGTAAGTTGTCCAGCAAGGATAAAAACAGCAATGAAGCTATTTATCTGTGCAAACAATTTTCTTCTTCCAAGAGAGCTTGAAACAGTCATGGCAATTACTGTTACTTTCTACAAAAGAAAACAAGGATTCATTAGTGAGAGGAAATACGCATAATTCATATATAGATGAGGATAAATCATATCTGGCAACATATCAAATCATTTTATATCAATAGTCAAGCCTACAAAGTTTAAGCTCGCTAAATTTGAATTTACTTGTAGTGGAATCCCAGCTCCAATAATTACTTATTCTGGTTCATGTTACTTGTACATATTCTTTGCGGATATATAAATGTTTAAGAAATAAGTTTCAGATATCAAAAAATCAAATTAGCCAGCATATGACAGCAAAATTGGCAGATATTCTGGCTATCATAGTGGTAGTCACTTGGCATGTACCGTTGTACAGTAAACCTGAGATTAAAATCACAGTCATACCAAAGATCGGAAGGGTTAAGAGTGGAGAGAGAGCGACACTTAGTTATGTTGCTAAGTTTTAAGCCATAAGGATTACAAAATAAATAAATAGAAAGACGAAAAAAATTGATAATGTGAGATCCACTGAGTTATACAATAAGGATAAGCATCTTGTTATCTCTGACCAACTGAGAAACAGAGTGCATGTATAAAAAACATGGTCTGATCCCTTTTTTACTTTCAATCCACTCTTCCTCTTCCCTCTTGCTTTTCTCATGTTTAATAACAACAAAATCAACAAAAGGCAAGATAAATTATAGATAGTTCTCTAAATTAGTTTACTTTCCTATTCAGTCAAATCATAAAATCTGGTTTGGAAAGGGTGATTTAGAAATTCAGAGTACATGAACAGGAGCAGAGTTCCATTTTACCTGAAAATAGAAGAATGACGAAATAACTGCACTCAGCCACAGGAATAGAGACACATTCAACAAATAAGTTGAAGATAATACAAGCCGAAACCCATCTAAGATGGCCCAAAGCTGAGGCCTCATCCTGGGTGAAGGAGACTTTGGAGAAGAGACTTTGAAAGCTGGTGATGATCGTCCATCAGCCTCACTATGCTGATCAGCATCAACTTTTCTAAAAAGCAAAAGCATCCCAATAAGCTACATGAAAGCACCTGAAAAGCTTTTTCACTCTTCCAGAGATGCAAAATAATATGACCTACATGAATACATTTTTTTTTCTTGACAGGTGAGTAGCATGTAGTCTAAGGGCGTGTTTGATTGTAGGAAAGTGAATTCCTGGAAACTGAATTTCAGTCAAACTGAAAAAAGTAACGTTAATGAAGGAAAGTGTTTTCCTTCTATTTAAGAAAGGAAAACACTTTCCTTCCGTTCATTTTCTCATACACAGCCTCAGGCGAAGTCAGAATTCCGTACATTTTCAATTTCTCTGTTCTATTTACGTTGGCTTGTTTTGATCCCTTTCTTTTGTGGTTTCTTGGAGTAATATAACTGTTCTATTTACGTTGGTTTCTTTCCGTTCACTGTTCTATTTATTTTATAAAAAATAGGTTTTACGTAAAAAAATATTTCACAAGCTTATTTCTCTATAATATGATATGATATATATAGTTATATTTTATAAAATACACTATGTATGAATATAGGGTATAATAAAAAATTTCATCATTATACTTTTTTAGATTTCATTTTTTTTTATTGTAAGTGATTAAATATTTTATATTTATTAGATAAACTTGAAAAAAAATTAATTCATTAATAAATTATTTTCTAGTTCATTTTCCATAACATAACCAAACACTGGAAAGTGTTTTCCAGTTCATTTTCCATAACACTACCAAACATCGAAAAATACTTTCCCGAAATTCACTTTCCAAAAGGAAACAACTTTCCTGCAAACAAACAGAGCCTAAGAAGCTAAAAAAGTACTAGTGGATCATCCAGACTGTTCAAATGTTTTGACTAGAAGTGAAAAGCTCCATAGAGAAAAGAAATGGGTAAAAGAAATGTATCAGATACAAACAACAAGAATTTGCATTCACTCTAAAAGAACAGTTTGTACAAAACTAGGACATTGATTATCCATGAACTAAGAGACAGTAATAAGTCATCACTACTAACAGACAGTAACAAGTCATCACTACTAATGGCTGACCTTATGGGAGATAATTCATGAGGAAGATGGGATACATCCTTGTTGATCCCTTTTGATGACTGTGCAGCTAGTTCCATCAACAAAGCAGCAAATAGAAGTAAAACTGCAATTGCATTGAACCAACCAATCATTTAAAACCAAATTCAAACAAACAGAAACTCAGACATTAAACAATCTCATTTTCCGAAGCATACATACAAGGACCCAACCAAGCCATTGATGTAGCAAACAACGATCCAAATAGCTGACCAAGTGTAGCACCAGCACCAATGAACCCAAACAATCTTGAACCTGACTGAATACAACCGAAATGTCAAATGCAGAATATAAAACCATGATGATTTTAAGGTCTCCACGTTGCAGCATACTAACCTCACAATCCATCACATCAATAACCCTAGCCCAAGTCGACGATATGGTAATAAGATTAAGCAGCGCAACCTTCAAAAAAAAGAAAAAAAATTCCAACCATAGAAGAAACTCTAAGGTCAAATCACAAGGCAATCAGTCAACATTTAATTTAAGAAATAACTAAGACCAATAGAAGCTTTCAAACTCATCATACCCAGAGAAACAATCCAATTCTGACAGAAATATAAAACCATCCATGATCATCCCAACTTCCAGAATATGTACTACTGGTTCTGTCAACATCAACCTTCAAACCGTCTTTCAATTCAGTTGATACAGCAACAGTACCCTAATCATTAAAAAAAAGAGACAATTTACTCAGAAATTAAGAAAAAACAACTGTTGGTAATTAAAAATAATAATAAAAAAATACCTTTGACTTGAAGAGCGAAAACTCAGCAGAAGCAGAGGAAGAGAAATGCCATAGAAAGAAGAAGAGAACAAGAGAAACACTAAAAAACCTGTGTATCAAAAGCAAAGCCTGGTGGTGGTGGTGGGCATGAAATCTCAAGAATTAATGATTGAAAATCAAAACCCATTTCAGTGATTTTATTATTACAATCACAATAATAATGAAAAAAAAAGGGGAAATGGTAACCAACCTTGGATTTAGAGAAATTAGGGAAAGAGAAAAGGAGAGTTGATAAAGGAGCAGCAATCAAGGTGAGGAATAAGGATCCGATAAAGAGAGCTGGAAGCTTCGATAAACCTAGAGAGATTGCACCTTCATCCCGCAATGGTAACACTACAAAATATGCACTCAAAATCTGCAACAAGAAACACTAAAATTAATTTATGAATTCTTGATATTGATTTAAAGAACAAAACAAAAGAAGAACAAGATTTAATTATTATCATTACGAAGAAAAAGCAGGAAGTGGAGTGAAGGAGAGGTGAGGTTTCGTGAGGGTAGATGGACACGAAGGTGGAGAGGATCGCATCTAATTGAGGCCTCCACCTATCCATTACCATGTTCAGTACTGACATTTTCTTCTTCCTTTTCATTCACTTCCAAACCTTCTCTTCTTTTTCTTCTTTTTTCTCCTCTTTCCTACATTTTTCTTTTCCTTTGTTTCCGCAGCATATATTAATTACATTATGCCCCTCTACTCTTAGAGGTTGCATATCATCTCCTCAAAGAAATCATTTAGTTAGTCCCTATTATATTCCATCATTATCAATTGAGTTTCAAATCTTTTGGCTTTTTATCAATGTTGTTCAACTTAGAATATTGTCTTGTATTATTGTATATACTTACAGCTTGTTGGAACCATCTAAATTCAAAGGGTTAAATTATTTTTTATGTTGGATAATTCTTTTAAATGAATTGATTTGAATTTTAAATGGAATTTAATTTATAAAAAAAATACAAAAATAAATTAGGGAAACTCTCTCATTTATTATATTATTGTAATTTCTCTTAAATTTAACTTTTAAAATAATATTCTAAAAATATTTATATGTTAACACAAACATTATTTTTGCTTAGTCTCTAATACACTTCTTTCTTTTTTTCAAAAACCTTTGGGAGCACGATATCCTTTTTTTCTTATCTATTTCGTATCAATTCTCGTCAAGATATTTTTATTCCTCATAAGGTATGTTATTAATATTTTCTTTTATTTTTTTATTTCTTTTCGGTTTTTGCCCGAATCTTTCCTTTTTTTTCTCTCTTTATTTTCTTTTTGCTTTGTTCAACCAATTATACATGGATGACAAGTTTTTTATAATATGTCTAGAAAAGATTTTGATCAAATTTTTTAACACATGTATATTTTTTAATTTCTTTTCAATAAATATTCAATAAACAATTAATATGAGATGGTTCTATTTATATCTTCTTTAAAATGCCTATATTTTATGTCATTTTAAATAAATATAAGGGTCCTTGAAACAAAAGGAAATTATTTCTATAACAAAAATGATTTATAAATTAATGATATAATAGTCAAAATTGTCATTTCAATTCATTTCCGCATGTATTCAAACACTATAGTTGAATTCAATTATGTGATTTAGTATTTTATTTCAAACAAAAAAATCATAATAGGTTATCAATTGAATTATAAATTGTTTATGAATTGCATTCAATTCAACATGTGATTTAGTTTCAAATGAGATGTTAATGATATATGTTAGTTAATATTTCATTTGTCTTAAATGATTCAGAAATGACAATTGGAATTGACTTTAACCATCTCAGTATAATAGACTCGACTCCAACGCTTCGAATATTAACATTTCAACTCAAACAAATCATAGATGACTAGTAGAATTGATTTAAAATTAACCTTAATCATTATCTGTTAGTTCTCTCATTAGAAACAAAGATTGATTGATTATTCAAAGGAATCTAATCCATATTTTGCTTATGTTTAGTCATAACTTGCTCAAACTCGAGTGTTTTACACCATTACATTCTCCATGATTTAATCTACTCTCAGGTCTATCTATATCTAAAAAACATAGATATACCATTGCCTTTCAAAAACACTAACACGTCAATATTTACATCTCGAACATCTTACCATTCATATTTCTACATTAATAATAAAGTCTTAGACACCTAGAAGTAGAGGGATGAATCAGGTGATTAATTTAATTTTTTTTTCAATCTTCAATAAATATAATCTCCAAATCTAAATTCAATCAATTATAAGTTGCAATAAAATGCAATCAAATTATAGTTTAAAATAATCAAACATAGAAAAGAAAAGATTTGTTCCTAAAAATCTAGAACTTTAATATACACTCCAAACATCCAACAACACAATTCAATCACAAATCAAATTTCTAGCTAAGAATGAATGACAGTATGAAAGAGAGATTAAACACCTTGATTTTTATAATGGTTCAACTTAATTGTTTATTCCATTTCCTATGTTATAGGCTCGGGCATTTCTATTCATCTTCTTCAAGAGTGAAACTACACCTTTTTAGAATAATAATCCTTTCAAATACTCAAAATCACAACCCTTATAATTTAGATATTTTTTTATTTGGACTCAAGGCTAAAACCCTTTAGATTCCATTCTCAAGCTTAATATGAGCTTTTTACATAATCTCAAGTGAATGTTTTCACAATAATATCATTTATTTTAATTTAAAAAATAATAACTCTATCAAAAAATAGATTCATAAATGCAAACACATAAGTTTAAGTGGTTCAATTTAGCTTTAATTTCCTCATTAATAATTGTATATAAATGATTTATAAAAAGTGAGAGAATCAAGAATTTAAATTTTAGCCCTAAGTGGATTGGTGTTAAAAAAAGAAAAGTGATACACATCTTTAAAATAAGAGTATTTGGTTTATACACTCAAAATTAAAATGTATGAAGGCATAAATCCATATTCAATGTACTTATATATGAATAGTATATAAAAAAATTGCATGCTAAAATTAAATCACCTAGACCAACAAATAAATAACAAACAAACAATCAACAAAGCTTAGTCCAACTAGATATTTTCCCGTGTAGAGTCGTCATCCTTTCGTGGCGTGTATGACGTCAAATGACGGGTCATCCTCCTGGATCGAAAAGGGTTTTAGATGTGTTGGTATTACTTATGATTTGAAAGGTTGAGGAGTCACAACTTAGTATTATGGTTACTAAAAAACCTACTAGTCTTCAAGAGTTTGGGTAAGGGGACTAGTTGTGCATGAGAAAAACATATCACTCTAAGTGCACTGCACCCTAGATATGATAAGCTACATTATTGATTGATTTTTTTTCAAGTCATGTTTCTATTCGTTGGTCTGCCCAAGACTTAAGAAATGTCCTTTTTAGTAAAGAGGTTCATATCTTATGGATTTAAGGTTGGTCGATTTCAGTAAAGAGGTCTCTATCTTTTGAGGGATCAAGATAAATTTCCCTTAGTAAGGAGGTCTCTGTCCTATCATGCTAAAATCTAACCATTCTAAGGCTCAAATTTGAATGGTGTATTTATTTCTATTTTGTATCTTTAATACATGAGAATATACTTAACAACGTAATTTTATACCTGAAATCAAACATCCTAAGGGTAAATTCTAGTCATTACATGAGGGGTAGACTTACTATCTAGTCTTAAAAAAGGTCTATGATTTACACAATTACTACCTCTTATAAAGGCAATATAGGGGTTTATAAGGAATAATTGAAGCACAATATGATCGTTATTACCAAGTAAACACTTAGATCATAATTAGGTGTTTTACGAATCTGAATCCTGACTGAAAGTCATGAAACAAACCTATAATCCCCCACCTAACCTAGAATTGAGTTTACACTCTCATAATTAAAATGCATGAAGGCATAAATTCATATTCAATGTTCTTATGCATGGATAATATATAAAAAATACATGTTAAAAGTAAATCACCCATACCAAAGAATAAATAACAAACAAACAATCAACAAAGCTTAATATAACCAGAGATTTCCCTAGTGGAGTTACCGTTTTGTCGTACCGTGCATGACATCAAATGGTAAGTTATCCTCCTAAATTAAGAGGGGTGGATGTGTTGGGATTAATAATGAAATTATGATTTGAAGGGTTGAGGAGTCACCACCTAATATTATGGTCACAAGAAAATCTACTAGTCTGTATGAGTACGAGTAAAGGGACTAGTTGTGCATGAGGAAGACGCATCACTTCCTAGTGCACCCTACCTATGGTAAGTTGCATTATTGATTGATTGTTTTTTTTTTCCCCAAGTTATGTTTCTATTCGTTGGTTTATCCAAAGTTCAAGAAAGGTCCTAATCGGTAAAGAGATTCATATCTTATGGATATAAGGTAAATCCTTCTTAGTAAATAGATCTTTATCTCTAGGAGCTTAAGACAAATCCCCTTCAGTAAAGAGATCTCTGTCTTATCAGGCTAAAACTTAACCATTCTAAGGCTCAAATTTTAATAATATATTTATTTCTATTTTGTATCTTTAATACATGGGGATATACTTTATAGTGTAATTTTATACCCCTAAATATTAAAGTCTATAATTAATTTCTAACATTTTATTTTTGTCAATTCATTTAATTTAATACCGGGAACATGCATTATGTTGTAAAATTCATACCCCAAATATTAAGTAAACAAATTGATTTTTGTGATGTTTTTGAGATTTTAGTCAAATTTTAATGAATAATCACAAACTTGTTATGGTATCCATTAATTAGTTTTTGTGTTTTTCAAACTATAATAAAAACACAATTTATTTTTTTATATAAAATATGCATGAAAACTTTTAGAATTTGACTGTATGAAAATTAAAATATTTAATGTATTTTTTGAAAGAAAAATTTTATTATTTGTTTGTTTTTTCTAAAAGAAACTAGTTTATTTAATATTAGAGAAACACCTCGTAAGATCAGCTTACATACACCACCTCAATGACATTACTCTCATTATAAAGAGCTCGTTGATACTAAAATCAACTTTTTTATTGCTAGAAAGTCCAACAAACCACATTCTCTTCTCTCTTATTTTTCAATGATTGTCTTTCTTTTATCAAATTCTAGAAATTGAAATAGGAAACAAATGAAGTTTAGTACTGAAACGAGAAAGCATTAAAACATAGGGAATAAGAATGAAGAATTTTAAAAATGCAAGGACTCACAGGTAATTTTTTGCACCTCATGAACATTAAAAAGAAAAAGTGATTGCCTCTTTGTTTCTATGTTAAATTGTTTCTTGTTATTTTAATATTTTCTAACTAATAAAAATAAATTTTATTTTGTAAAATTAAGCATAATCGACACTTCAAATACAATATATAACACAAACCAAAATGAATTATTAGACTTTAAATCATGTTGAATATAACATGAAAATGAAGGGATAAAAATAAAAAAATAAAAATAAGTGACTAAAACCAATAAATGCATAAGGATAAAAAGGAAAAAAAATGAGAGAGAGCTAAGCCAAGTGCACTGTAGTGATCAATAGTGAACAATAAAAAGAAAGCAATGAAATAACTTCTTTTAGTTTATAACTAGGTAGTTTTTAAAATTTATTTTTATTTATTTTTTACAATTAAAATAGATATTTGTACGTGATACTACGATTTAAATTCTTAATAAAACAAAATATTTTATTAAATAAATTATTCTTTTCTTACACGTGCATTTTTTTTTATCAAAACATATTTTATTAGTAACATGTTTTTTGAATTAAAAGTAAAGGAAATTAAAATATTTTCTTATAAAAGTTTTAATAATTTTGAAAAAGTAGGAAACTATACGTCCCTTCTCTTTAATTTAAACAACATTTTCTTATTGATGCATTTTTCAATGAAAATATTTGACAAACAGAATATTACGGCTTAAATTAGACCCACACACCCACACACTATAAGCTACAGTGACAGAAAACAGTAAGCGTCGGATCATGGACAAGAAATTCAAGGAAGAGATAGAACGAAGGACAGTTAGTGGAGACCTAGGCATTTACATGATCACCAAGAATTTAGGAGTATAAAAGCCAAGATTGAAGGAAGCAAGACATCAACAACAAATGTAAAACCCACTTCGGAGCCCTGTTTCAACTACTGAAACTCTTAGGGCTTGTAACAGTGCACTGTCAACTTCTTAGGCTTGGTTAGTTTGGTTTTCATGGAGATAAGGTCCTTTGTATGCTTGGTTGTATTTGTAGTAGCTTTCAATGGCTGGAAAATTTCCATTTTATGTGCATACTCATGTAATGAATGTAAATATGCAGTTCAATTTGTGTTAATTTAAGAATATCTTAAGATGAGATCTGCAGCCTTAATTTCCGTATTCATATTTTTTTTTATTGTGCATACAATAGTAGAATATTAAGTATTTGACTGTAAAAACATGGAATTCTAGCAGTTAAGCTACCCTAGGCTTAAGTATTTGAGTGTAAAAACATGGAATCCTAGCAGTTAAGCTACCCTACAGGCTACAGCCTGCTACTCAAATTGTTCAAGTCCTCGATTACAAAACAACCGTCAACACATATCCTCATGTAAATAATACCAAATTGAATACATGTCACAACCACCCTCCATTTAACAAAAAACACTGCGATTTCGGCATTAGCACAAGCAGTGGTGACAATAATGTGAAGCCCTATATAATCTACTCGTTTGAAGAAGCACGAGGAGCAGCAGCAATAACCATGATGAAAGCAAAATTCTAAGAAAACATGATAAAGAAAATAAATTGAGCACCAAACCACTAAGTATGTTGAATGATGGTTGTTTACAAGCACACGTAGGCCGTGACAGGTCCCAAATAAATAAATTTATGAATAAAATTCGAAATTCAAACAACAAAACAATAACTAAAATGCTGGCATAACTAGGAAGAAAGTATGTGTTGCTGCCGCTACTCACCTTGCCATGCCCAAACAATGTCCTTTAGAGCTGGTCTTATACCATTTTCCAGTATCTGTAGGTATTCCAGGGTATCACCACTAGAACTTTTCACCTTTACCAAATGAAAAGATGGAGTGAACTCAAATATTTCTGTATCAATGGACAACACCCCTTTCCTACCTTTCTCTGATCCCTCCAACTTCAACAGCCCTCCATCTTTCTTCTTTACTTTTAGCTTCAGAAGCCTAGCAATGTCCTCCAGCTTGGATGTAATAGTTGAGGCAGAGTGCATTGATATGAACTTTTTTTTCTTTCTTCTGGTTATCTTTCGCAAACAAACCAGATAAGTCAAACCCAGATGAAAGAGATATGATATCAAAGGCATTCAAACTGGTAGGCTGGCTCAACTCTTTCTTGGCTTCAGCAGGAGCACTATCATTCTCACAAGAGTCAAATGTCACATCAGCAGCCAAAGGATCCAATCCAGTAACTTCATTTTTAATTGTAACAGCATTAGAATCGAATCCTTTTCTAAACCAGGAATTTTCCATTATTTTTGTGATGGATATTCTAGTTTTTGGGTTAGGATCAAGCATCCTTGATAGCAGCCTGCACATTTCAGGTGAAAACCAGTTAGGGAACTTGTACTCTGCCTTTCTTATTTTTCGGTACATCAAAATCAGATTTGCATCATGAAATGGGAGATAACCGGCTAGCAAAACAAACAAGACCACCCCACAAGACCAGATGTCAGCTTTAGCCCCGTCATAGCCTTTCCTATAAATAACTTCAGGAGCCACATATGCAGGAGTTCCACAAGTTGTGTGCAGCAAACCATCTTGACACCTAGACTCAGCAGCAGCACTCAAACCAAAATCTGACACCTTCAAACCTTCATTCTCATCCAGTAATAAGTTTTCTGGTTTCAAATCTCGGTGAGAAACACCTCTACTATGACAAAAATCAATTGCACTGATTAACTGTTGAAAATACGTCCTGGCAACATCTTCCTTGAGCCTCCCTTTTGCTACCTTATTAAAGAGTTCGCCACCTTTAGCATATTCTATCACAAAGTAAATTTTGTTTTTGGTGGCCATAACCTCGTATAGTTGCAGTACATTTGGATGTTTAACCAATCTCATGACAGATATCTCTCGCTTGATCTGATCCATCAGTCCTACTTTCAGAACCTTCTCTTTGTCAATGACCTTGATGGCCACACTCTGGCCAGTTTTCAGGTTTCTCCCATAGTAAACCTTAGCAAAGTTTCCCTGGCCAAGCAATCTCCCAAAATCATACCTTTCCATCAACACATTCCCTTTATTTTCCAATGTCAATAAGAAATCTTAATAGACTATATTTATAAATTATAATTCACAGGATGGGAATCTTTAGAGCTTAAAAACTCAATCGTCTGTGCCAAGGCAGTGCTTCAAAACAACAGCAATTCTATTTCTGATTTCCTTGTCCGTTCGAATCCCAACTGTGAATCTGTCAAGTATTGAGTATCCGACCTCATATGGGATGGATAAGCGCAACCTAAATGGCAATTGAATTTCACAAGCTCCACAACATGAATTACCAGAGATCAAGCACATTTTTCTGCATTCCCAGTTGTTTTTCTTTTGGTGCTGGAAGGGAGAGATGGAACACCAAGCTAGCAACAAGAACAATAATAACAAATGTAAGTTCATTGCTCGGGCATAAAAGAAATGAATATCATATCAGAATCATTTGATTGGAGAATCAAAAAATCATAAAGGGGATCTAGAAATTGTCTACAGCCAAATCCACAAACAATATGAATTAACAAGTCAGGTACTATTTATAGAATAACGGTGCCATCAATGCATGCATGGTTGCTCAGAAAGCCCAGATTGCAATTATTCAAAAAATAAAGCATAAGTGAATAAAACTTCCGATCCGAATAAGGGTCCCTTCATTTTGCATCCATGTCTAATGTATATATAGTTTCATCCAGTGAGAATATTAACCAGTCAAAATCCAAAAGATACACCTAATATATTGGAAGAATTAAAGGCTGTAATGCAGATCCTAAATCAGAAACAAAAACAAGCTAGAGTAAAACTACCCAACCCAATTGCTAGCTTTCCATGACTTTTTATATACCAACTCCTGTACCAAATTGAAAATAATAAACAAACAAAATTAAACGCAATGAATTCCGAAACTATCTAGTGAATAAGTTCATAATCTTAAATGCAGATTTGCCATTAAATTTGAAACATGGCAAACTATTCAGAAATCATAATTAAGATTTACAATAACAAGAGAAATGCATAAATTAAAGGGAAAGAAAACATAAACAACAAGGAAAAGGAAAAAAAGAACCGTTGAAACTCACCCAAAACTTGACAGAATACAGATGGTGGTACGCTAATGAAGAAAAAGGATGAACCTAAATTCAAACAGAGAAATTCATTCGGTAAGAACACGTAAGAACACAGCATCAAAACCCATTTGTATATTTTGTTTGATTGACATCAGCAAAACAACAAATCCCATATCCAAGGATATGAAAAGATTAAACATTTGGATAAACATGGGAAAAGTAAGCAGATGAAGAGACAAAAGATTACAAGGATTAAGAAAAAGAATACATGGAACATTGATTACCTTTGAAGCAAAGAAAGAAAGGAACAACTAGCCTTAACAAATCTTAACGTTCGAGAGGAGACCAAAATGAGTGAGACAAGTGCAATGTATGTAAGTGATGTTGACGATGGGCTGCCCTTTTCTTTCTTTTTGGCTATTATTATACCGTTGTGGTGGCTCTATAATGAGAGAGAGAGAGAGAGAGAGAGAGAGAGACATAGCGTCAGAAATAAAGTGTGGGAGGAGAGAAGGACAGAAGCGGGGGGGGGGGGGGGGGGGGGGGGGGGGGGGGGGGGGGGGGGGGGGGGGGGGGGGGGGGGGGGGGGGGGGGGGGGGGGGGGGGGGGGGGGGGGGGGGGGGGGGTT
>Ga0325410_1000291_pt1 | contig 50236 bp, 21 predicted proteins | sample PopdelMetagenome_16_FD_206182 | JGI IMG/M metagenome (GOLD analysis project Ga0325410, IMG submission 206182) | Populus deltoides microbial communities from Bellville, Georgia, United States - Xylem-PdIQD-R3 | ecosystem: Host-associated > Plants > Phyllosphere > Stem > Wood/Secondary xylem...
GGAGAAAAAATGATAAAATAAAAAATTTCGAAGCTCAATTAGTAATAGAGTAATATCTTGGGGACGAAATTGAAGTTTGAAGCTGTTGCTTTATGTCACATAACTAAACAAGAAGGAAAAAAAGGTCGTTCGTGGAGAAAGCAACACGTGGATATCCAGCACGGCATGGGGCACTTTATAGTGACAGATAGAGGGATAGAAGGGTAATCTGAATAGAAAAATGGGGTGGAGCCCTTATTCTGACTACTTGTTTGTTTCCCTACGGGTTGATAGATGGATTTACGGTTGGGCGTGCATTTTCATTCACAGCCATAAGTAGAAATTGAGAAAAATATGTAGCGTACAATTTTGAAAAAATAGGTGGAGGATGATTTTAGTTTTATGAAATAAAAAAATATAGTTTATATCATGTAAAAGAAAAAAAACTAAATGGAGTGATTTAAAATGATAAAAAAATAATTAATAATCGGTGAGAAAATTTTGAAAATAATAAATATAGATGAATTTATGACATCTCAAATGCTAAATATGAAAAATATAACAATAAGAAAATTCAAGAATTTACTTGTGTTATTGGACCATGATTTTAAAATAAACATATATTTTTGAAGTTTTTTTATTATTATGTTTTATTTATATTTAGCATTATTTAAAAATAATCAACATCAATTGAGAGATATTATGAATTCAACAGCTAAAAAAAGAATTAATCTTATTAATCAAGTGCTCGAAGCCAAACTAGAAGTAAATTATTTCGATCAATTAGTTAAATGGTATAATCAATAATTAAGAAGATAGAAGCATGTAATGCCATGTTTTTTACAATGATTTGTTCTCTATTTTAATTTCATGTGAAAGGGGAAAACATAATTGAAGTCATTCAATGCACCAAATCTTATTCTTGACAATGATCTGTTCATGTTTTGTTGTCGTAAGAATTTTGCTTGGTGCATGCGAGGATTTACTAATTGATATATATATATATATATATATATATATATATATATATAACTTTAAAATTTATATAATTTATATTTCTCTTTCCATATGATATTTTTATTAAATGATTATTTATATAATTTTTAATAATAATAATAATAACTTACATCAACTAAAGGATATTATTAATGATTTCATAAGTAAACTTGGGGGTGATGTTTATTAAAGGATTTTAATGGATGTGTGTTGTATTTTACAGGTCTTTTTTTTAAAATTTAGGTACCAATTAATCTTTAATTAATCTTAATTTCACTAACCAGAAAAAACTATTTACAAGAAATTAAAACTCCAATTACAAAAACATATGTAGCTGACTCATAATTAAGTAACCTAACTAGTATTCGCTTGTTAACACCATTATTCTATACGTTTTTAATATTAAATATCTTGATTTAATTTATATATTTCAATATTATTAAACTCGATTCTATTCAAAATACAACACACATAAATGGAAAAAATAAGCATAAATTTCTTATTTTAATCATTTTCTTCTATTTTGTTTCCAGATCGAAAACAGATATCCAAGAACCGATCGAGCATGAAGGAAACGACATAGACTTCCTTTAATGTGAACATCCTAAAATCAAGAGACTTTCAAGGCCACAAAAAAAAAAAAATCTATCAAAAAAATGCAGGAAAATAATTATAAAAAGAAGGGTGAAAATGACACTCACATGCAAACAAGCGAAGCCAAATCACATGTTCAGTTTTTGTGTTTAAATTGCATCGATCTTCTATGAGGGGTCCTCTGGGATTTTTCTCTTTATTTTTCTTTCCTGTCCCTAATCTTAATTAGGTAGGGACTGATGTGTCCTTTTTCTCAAGAAATTAGATTAATAAGATGGAAAAGAAGAGATTAAGAACTAAATAAAACCACAAATTAGATTAACAAGTCGATTTTGTGCATCTGTCCCCCTCTCTCTTGATTTAAGATGGGGTCGATTAAGATTTGGGCTGTGGATTTATTAGACTCGTTAAATTAATTGATGATATAGTTGAAGAAAAAAAAAAGAGAGTATAAGACTCGAATCCTTTGAAAATTAAGGTTCCAAAAATTCAAAGCTCATCCACCTCTCTGTCCCATGCACATGCAAATAAAATCTGAAAGACTAACGAGCCATCAATAATTAGGAAAAAAGTATGGGATTGGCCTCACATAATTTAATATGAAACAACCAATTTTGAGTACAGTAATTAGACTTGTTTTGTCGGTCCAATTCTACATCTCGTTCAACTTAAAATCTAGTTTAATTTAAATCATTTATAACTTTTTTAATATTTAAGAATAATAATACGTTGCTAGATGATGTATCTAATTTTCAAATATAAATTAATCAATTGTTGAATTGATAATTAATATATTAAATTGTTTAATTTATTTAATTATAATTAAAATTTATATTTGGGTCAACATATTAGGAACCTAATGGGTTACACACATTAAAAACTATTAGTCAGAAATTAAACTGGGATGATTTAATGAAGTATAACTTGATTAAAAATATATTTTAGAACTTAAGGACTAGAATATAATTAATACAAGGATTATATTTTTAGACCTAAAAAAATCAAGTAAGGACTTCATTGAGTTAATTTCTAAAATTATCTTGAATTAATATATGAATATTATTTAGGAGGTAAAGTGATGTTTTTTTTTTCAATTTATAGGGTTTTTTAGATTTCTTTATAAATAGTAAACTATATCTCTTATTTTAACAGAGAATGAGTAGTTGTCTATTAGATAAAAAAAACTACGTAAATACAATATTGAAGCTAGCACTCTAGACGTATCAATATTTTTCTTTTAGATAGGGATTTAAGAGATTTTTTACAGGTGGTTCATGTAGATTATTATTGGAAGCCGAACAATTGGACGGCTTATGGTTTGCAACAACTTAATCTTTAAAGAATTATTTAAAGCTGAAAAAGATCAAATCTTCAAATAATAAATCATTAAATAACTCTAGATCTATCTAACTAGATCTTAAAAATACCTGAATAATTTTGTTTCGTAATTTATGTTGCGTTTATGATATTTAGAAAACCAACACTAATCAATCGGAACACTTTCCCCCACTGTTAGGGATTAAAGAAAGCCATCCTAAATTCGATTTTTTGTGTGAAAAGTGCCAAATTAATGACTTTAATTAAGCAAATCATTTTCTTATAAAGTTGGTAGCTCGTAGCCAGGATCCGTAAATATCACCAGTTAAAAGGGGGAAGAAATTTATTGGAAGCTACAAATGTGTAGCCATAATGTTTTTCACATACCTCAGTCTGAATTGTAAGGAAGTATACGTGTGTTTAATATTGTGATATATATATTTTTTTAAAGTGATTTTTATTTAAAAATATATTAAAATATTTTTATATTAATACATCAAAATAATTAAAAAAACTAAAACAACTATTAATTTAATATTTTTTATATTAAATATATTTTTAAAACACAATGTTAAAAAGCCTAACCAGTTCTATGTCCCTTACTCTCCGATTGTACGAATCTTTAAACATTTTTTTTTTAAAAAAAAGGCTGTAGACTTTCAATATGGCATCAATTCACCCACCATTCATGTGTTTTACGTGCAAAAATGCCCCAAGTTTTCTAGCAAATATATTCTTGAATTCATGGAATAAGTTGATAATGTTAACTGCAAGAAAAGGTTGATACCTGTTAACTGAGCTTTCAGATAAAATTTAATTACTATAATTTCTTATCTAATTACTTAGATATAATTTTATCAAAGTGTTCTAGAAGCTTGTAAGATTGTTTTTATATCTAAATTAGGTTTAGAAAATGATATTTTGGTTTGATTTTTCCTCTATAGACTAGGCCAGTTTAGCTAATATAAAAATAGTTAGTGTGCTATTTTTTCAATCAGTTTTATAAATTATTAAATTTATATTTGAGTTATTTTCTATCATTTAATATTATTGTAATCTTAGAACTTGAAAAACCCAAGCCCTAGTTTTTCACTATACAATATGTCAATTTAAATCTTTGAAGAAGTCAAAATAAAATATTTTCTAACAAATATATTTGTTTGGATATGAAAATTTGTTTGGTTTTATTAAATAGGAAAAGTCAGAAGTAGAAAGATAATATTTGAAGATTTTATATTTTTTTTTCAAGATTGGGGATTTCTAATTGGAAATTTTTGTGGTTAAAATTAACTAAATTTTCTTTTATTTTTTTAATTATGTAGAATCTTTTCCTATAATTTTTCAATTTTATTTGGTTCTCCTATTTATTTTTCTCTTTCTCGTTTACATGATCTTTCATTATATTATTTTTAGTCCTAGATTATTTTATTAAAAAATAATATAAATCATATATTAGGATCTCATCTAAAATTTTAAGTTGAGATTCCAAAATATGATTTATATTATTCTCTAACACACTTTAGTATTTTTTTTTATTTTTTCTCGTTTCACTCCCTAAACTCTTGTTTTTATTTTTTCATTCTTCAATCTTTTTCATTTTTTTATTTATAAAATTGATCTCATAAAATAATATTCATAAAATAATATAAATCAATGAAAGCTTAGATAAATAAAGAAATGACATAAATTGATTGAAACGATATTTTCGATATTTTTATGTCTATGGAAATACTGGAAATTTGGGGGAATACAAGTTATGACATATTTTACGGTCTAATACCTAACATTTTGAAGGAAAAAAAAAAACCAAAATCATCAAATGTTGAACAAGATGGAAAATTAACCAAACAAAACAAATTCAATGAATCCGAACCCATGCCCAAGCGAGAGTTGAGTGCACGTCGGTGGTTTTAAGCAAAATTAACCCATGCTGCTTAGATTTTTTTTCCATCTAAAAGTTTTGGTTACCTAAAAAATTCATTTCACTTAATGACTTTTTTTTTTTTTGGATTCAAGAAACCTCACCTTCCCGGAAAGCGCACTTTGTGGACCCAGATAATGGAGTAAAACCCCGGCTATCCCAGGCTTTTATAAAAGATGCACGCCCTGACTCGAACTCGAGACCTGCTGTGCAGATCTTGAACCTTTTGCTATCACACTACGCCCCTTGAGGACTTCCATTATAAAGACACGACTACATAAGATATTAAAAAAGCTTGTGATCTTTCAAGATAAGATAAGCATTTGGATTTGTTCGCTTATAATTAATTTTATATGTTGTATATAAAATATTATCCAATTAATCTTACCATTAAATACAAAAATGGACATGTTTTAAGAAATTTAGCCTCTCATTTTTATGATTTTAGAGGCAAAGATATTAATTAAGACAAGGAATAACTGGATAATGTTCGATTGATAGAAGACTCGACTGAAACATTTTCCTGTTAAGATGTATTTAATGGAGACAAGGAATAGGATGATAAACGAGAATAAGAATCTCCTTTTCACAAAAAAGTATATCCAAGAGCTTTCTAGTGGCTTTCATTTTGACTACGTTGCCTAATTAGCTCCATCCTTAAAAAAAGAAAAAGAAAAAGAAAAAGAAAAAGAAAAGGAACAAAATGTTTTCTCTAAAATTTTCTAAATGCCTAATAAGTTCCCACCAAACGATGGCGAGTCAATGCGAATCATCGATGGTCCATCGGCATGGGGGTTCATATTCTTTTGATAGATGGAGATTTTCTTGGATGCTTTCATTTCTAATCATTTTTTTATGATTTAAATTAATAAATTTAAAATTAATTGTAATGATATAAGAGCCTGTTTGTTTTTACATGTTTTAAAAGTATTTTTTAAAAAAATTAATTATTTTTTATTTTTTTTATTTTAAATCAATTTTTTTTTATGTTTTTATATAGTTTTGAATTGTTGATATCAAAAAATATTTTGATATATTTTTAAATAAAAATTATTTTAAAAAATAACTTACATTACACTTTCAAATATTCCGTGTATGCTATTAAAAATGATAATGGCTGAATAATTGATTTTATTTTGAATATATATCATGTAATTCAAAGGTGATGATAAAGCTTGAGACATGATTGGTTACGTTTCTTCTCGAAAACAAGAGGATCTAAAATTATTTCCAGATGTTACGATTTTTCTCGTCACCCAATGACAAAAGCAACGGAACAACTTGATCTTGACATAGCATTGAAACCACAGTTCGACACTGTAGTTTGTGGAAAATAAAGGCTAGCAAGTTGAGTTACGAAGCTTAGTGCATGGCTACCGTCCTTTGATGGCTGCCCGTAAACAAGCCAAATGTCAACTAGATTTTTGAAGACTATTTTTCCTTCGCACTCAATTGTGGAGCTATGGAAGTCGGTCAAGAGCTATGCAGATCATGACCATAATATTATATTTTGGACATTTTTTAAAGCTAAACGGGTGGTCTTTTTTCTATTATATTCCTAATTTTTGTTGGTTGAAATGTATAATAAAAAACCACTGAATAAAAAAAAATCTACAGATAATTAAAATATCAAACTTGGATCTATTGGGTGCAAATGGCCATTAGTTTTAATCACTTCAAGTCCTTCTTTTTCTCTCGAAGTTAATGGCACTCGATCGGTCAATATTTCTTTATATCACCGCTAGTCAAGGGTAGAAATTTCGATAGGAATAAACAAGCACCAATATAAAATTCATTGTATGTGTCCATTAGATTTATTACAAGAGTAAGAGTAAAGAGGACTAAAGAGATATTTAACGAGCCTAAGCCTATCCATAGTATTTGTAAACTTTGAGAATTTCTTCTAAAATAATTTCAAACATGAAGTGGAGTTTAAAAAAAAATTAGGTCTTAATTAGTATAATTCAAACAAGAAATGAGATTACTTAACATAATACATACCTAATTACATAATTTTTTATTAATATATAGTCATCACTTTTCATTTTATAGTTAAATCCAATCTGATATCGAGAATGTCTTTAAATAAAACCCATAAGTTGGTATTCGAGAATATATAAATTGTTTCTCGTTAAATACAAGACTTTGTAATATATTCTTAATTATAAATAACTTTAAAATTTGAACTCAATAATTATCATAATGTATATATCAATACCTTTACCTAGCTTCTATATCCATTTTCCCCTCAGGTTACGAATTTTCTAACCAAACACAACACAAGAGAGAAGACTTTCATTTAACAATAAAATTCATAATTAATTTCAGATTTAGCTGGACTCCATAAGCAGAATGACTCGACCGTCCACCAAAAAGTGCTCAGTTCATTGAAAAAGTATGAGTTATACTTAAGAATTAATTAAATAGAAACTTTAGTCTTGAGACAAAATCAACGGCCAAAATTATGGATCACATAAAAAAATTGTTATCCAGATAGTCAAATACTTTGCCCTTCGAATTCCATTCATAGAAAAGGTAAATTAACTGACCGCAAACAACAGCCTGAGAAAATAAGAAAACAAAAAACAAGAAGAGTATTGTGTCAGAGCGAATTTAATCTCAAGAACTTCCAACAAATCATGCTCGGCAGTAGAAATTCCAAACATCAATTTATGAGCCACCGGCAGGGAGGGGGAGGCCATTTAATGGTGCTCTTTCCCCATTAAAAGAAGAAGAAGATATAGTTTCGATGGAGAAAAGGAGGAACTAAAAAAAATACTAGTTGACCTGAGTCGCCGTTTGTGGAAAAGAAAGGCGAGAAAGTGGAGGTGCAAGGCTAGTGGCTCCACTGCTTTGCATGGCCTACCCAACAAGAAAGGCAATAGATTAATGACCTTCGAAGACTTTTTTTTCCTTCGGAATGGATGGAAGTAGGTAAAGAGCCTTACTGTGGGAGTAATCGTCGAAATTGTAGTTGATGGTAAACGGTCGGAAATTTGCTCTGAAAACTAATGAGGTGGTCATCACTTGTACAATAGTCCAGACACTTTTGCTGTTTTGGAAGAGAAGATAAAAATAATTTTTTATCTTTGTTTTAAGAATAATTTTCAGTCCATTTGTTAATCGACTTAATTTTCATTATCAGAATTGAAAACTAGAAAATATATATAAAAAATTCATATGAAAATAAAAAATATAAACAAGAAAGTAAAGGAGAAGAGAAAAAAAGTGTCGATTGAATGAAATTCAGTCAAACGAACAAACAAATAAAAACTCTCATTATAAAAAGTTTACACACACCTGATTAATTAAACAATTTTATTAGTGGATTTAAATTTCTGGTTCTTAAAATGTTTATAATTAATTAAATCTGTGTGTTTATTGGTTATTTAAAAGTGATTTTTAATGTTAAATTTGTGTTTATAATATTCAATTGAGTGTTTTCATGTTTTATTTTTTAAAAACAATTGATATTTATCTAGATGGGTAGCTATTTGACCACAATTCAATAATAAAACCAAACTAATGAAAGATTGGAGAAGACAATAACGAACAATGGTTAATTTAATCTATTAATTTTTTTAACCAAGTCATTTGGGCTTGATTCCAAGCTCAGTAGTGATTGAGCTTTGTTCACAGTCTATATATATATATATATATATATATATATATATATATATATATATTAATTTGGTTATTTTTAAATATTTTAGTTTTGCATGGTAATGCAATCCATGTCCATGAAAACACCAAAAAGTGAGATTTAAGATCAGATTATTGCACGGTAGATTCGTACGTCAAGGACCATATCCTAACAACCAAATCTTCAAATATCAAAATAATTAATTAGACTAAATTAATCATATTACATAAACTATATTCAGTTCAGGGACCATATCCTAATACACGATGCGCCACGGGTTCAGTTAGTTTCTTTAAAAAGAAAATGTTTGCATCATGCTAACAATATATTTTTTTTAAAAAAAAAACTCATTGTTACTTCATTATAAACATCATCCATCAACTAAAAAAAATCTTTCGAATGGTTTTACTACCACCATAAAAAGGTTACATAACAATATTAAAAAAAATTACATACGCTATTAGAATAATAACCCATAAAGCAAATTAAATAATATATCATGAAGTAAACATCTCATATTTATATTAAATTAATTAATTTAATTTAAAAATATTTTTTTAAAAAAACTAAATTCAACTAATAAAAAGATACAAGATAACTCATGTAATTTTTAAAATCATTGAAAATCCATCATAATATAAAAAAATATATGATAAAGCCGGGTCTCTAATTAAATAAATGTTGAAGGATAAAACTGAAAAAAATATGAGTTAAAAAAACAAAAGCATACCTTGGCAAATATCATAAACAATTATTAATATCCTAAGCTCATAGCCTATAAAATCCTAAATCCGAGTTCAATCAAGAAACTCAATTCTAATGCTTATATTTAATTAATTAACATAATTTAATTCAAATAAAACATGATTTCTTTTAAAAAAAGCTGATTTTAACAAGGAACAACAAACAAAAAGACAAGAGATAACCCAAGTCATTTTCAAATTCAATAAAAAATTTTATAGGAAGCAAATAAAAAAAATATCAGAGTTCAATCTCTAATTAAATAAATATTAAAGGATGAAACTAAAAAAAAACTAGCAAAGTTGGGTGAATTTTTTAAACCTGGGTTCATCTCTCAAGCATGCAACCCGTGAAATTCTAAACTCTGACTCAATCAAGAAACTTAATTTTTAACTAATTTAATATTAAAAGATAAAATAAAAAAAATATATGAATTTAGCAAATTATTCAAAGTTAAAAAAAATATCAATCAAAAGAATGAGAATAAATTTTTATAGAAAAAACTAAATGAGGATAAATTATAAAAGAATTTAATTTTAAAAATTATATAAAATAAAATCAAAAGAAACAAAAGAATATGAACCAAATTTGAAAAATAAAAAAAATTAGAGTATAAAATTTAAAAAATATAATTTATAAATTATTTCAAATAAAATAAATAGCAATAAAAGAATAAATTTGAAGAAGAAATAAAAAATCCCCTAGAAGTCAATTTAATAACTTTTATTTTTAAAAAAAATTTAATCATTTTAATGTATTAAAAAGACTAAAAAGTTTTTAGACACTAATTGAAATTCATTTGTTTTTAAAGATAATTAAATTATTATGCTATAACGTTTATAATGCTAAAAAAATATGAGGATATCAATTTGTCCTAAATAACTATGGTAATGACCCATGAGTGTTAGAGAAAATATTGTTTTACTTTTAATGGCTAATTCATTATTTTTATTTACTAATGGTAAAATAGTTATATTATTTCACTATTTCATAATAATATATATTTTGAGCGACAGAAAATGACCGATGATTTTTAGTTTAATTTCAATTTTAATGTAGCAGGAAATAGTGGCTACTAGCTAGGTGATGTCGAGGATAGAGTTATCTTGTCCAATAATTGTCATGGTGCAACAACTCCCCATTAATTCTCCGTGTTTTTTTATGCATTCAAAACACCAAAAAGTGTGAATTCAAAGTAAATCTATTTCTTCCGTTCGGTTTTTTTTTTTTTTGAATAAAAATTGATTCAAAGTGATTTGATTTAATTTTTTTAATTTGAGTTGGTTTTTTCAGTTTGCCTTGATTATTTTTTGATTTACGTTCAATTCGATTCGGTTTTTTCAGTTTCAAACCTATAAAACCGAAACCAAACCGGTCAGTTTTTTCAAAATTTTAGTTGGTTTTTTTCACAATTCGGTTTTTTGATTATTTTTTTAAATTTTATCAGTTTAATCAGTTTTTTGATTTTTTTCTCCCCTACTAACTTTTTCTGGTTGGGAAGACAAATCCCATAAAAAAGAAAATGCTTACAATCTTGTAAATCATAGCTCTTGATTATAATTACCCTTTCTTTATGCCAGATGATTCTATGAACCCTAAATTGATCCATCCGTACATACAAAATCAAAGATGGGAAACTTATTTCATAATTAGCATACTGAAGTCTTTTTGTTCGCAGACATCTTTTTAAAGATCACAAGGCCAAAGATTAGTGTTGTTAATTAACGTGGCTAAGACCTAGTTAGAACTAAATTAATCGGTGATTAATGCAGAAGCCAAATTAAATAGGATGGGCATATCCCTCTGGAAGACTAGTCAAGTGGGAACTCCATTTATAAGTTTTATGTCCACAATTACAATTTGAACTCCATGAAACAATGGAAGATTTGACCACCAGAAATTAAGGAGTGGTATGTGTTGTATGGATAAGGATACGAGTATTCAAGATACGAATTAAAATACACCAAGTTATTTTGGTCAAGCTACAAGAAGATGGCTCGTAGGAAATCCCTTAATTTCAATGTAAAAAAATCAATTTTAAATCTCAATTCATGCAAGATTTGACCTAACTATTCAAAGTACAAAGCTATATTATTTTAGCTCGTAGTTTTGTCCCTTCAACTAGCATTGGTTTGGGACTAATTAATTGCGTCGTGTAGAAAGTCAAAACTTTGTTATAGAGTTATTTATTTTTATTATTTGATGGTAAAAGTTATTTTTTATTTTTAAAAATTTATTTTTATGTCAGCACATCAAAACAATATAAAAATACTAAAATAATATTAATTTGAAATAAATAAAAAAAAATTAATTTTTTTTAAAAGAATTAAAAAAAAAGGTGGAGAAATAGTCTCCAAATTGAAATAGATTATAGCCACGTAGGAGTATTCCAAGATTGTCAATGCTTCAGTTTTAGGCTTCTAGATACAGCACGGTCCATTACTGTACAAGAAGACCATTTCAGTCATGTGATAAAACTTCCTCTTGATAGAAATCTTGGTCACCTTGTACACGTGGGTTTTGGTGGCCATAGATGTGTTTCATGTAAATAGAAACGGTGCATTTTATAAATAAATATTTGTTATTTATATATATATATATATATAGATAAAATAAAGATGAAGATGGTTTACCGACTTTGAATTAATTGGTGGTCTCACATCACATGTGCCTAAAATTAATTTATTCCGTATTATTTGCCTAAAATTCAGTTCAGAATTAATTGCATTTATGTTACAATTGTTCATTAAAATTCTTGGACAATTTTGCGATCTTTCTAGGCATAAAAGCCAAACTTGAAAAAATGTTGAGTTTTTTTTTTATTTTAAAAAAATAGGCATGATTTGGTTCTTTCCTAATGCCTTTAGGAGGTTTGTTTCTTCTTTTATTATTTTGGCATCTAAAGGAATATAATTCTCTCGATGTGTTAAGTTAACATAGATAAATCCAAATAAATTTGGAGAAAAAAAATTCTCTATTCATGTACAAATTCATTTAAAAATACCTATAAACATCCAATAATAATAATAATAATAATAATAATTTCTCAATAAAAAAAAGGGGCAAAGTTATTAAATCAAGTTCAGCTAATAGCTCAAATTATGGGTTAAACATGTTAATCTTAGTAGATCTAAATTAATTCAAAACAACATGATAAAGAAATAAATGTTGGCATGTCAAATACCTTATTTTTTTCTTTGTAAATGAAGTTCAGAATCAACAAGGTAAAAATTGAAGTGGGTGTACTACTAGGGTGCAACTCTAATTTTTTTTGTTTATAATAATAAAGAGATAGAATTGAGTTCTTCATGAAGTTCATTCCAAGTTTTTTTTTTTAAATAAAATGATATTATTTTAAAAAAAGATAAAAAGTCAGATGAATTTTTTATTGGATTATAGACTAACCTATCATATTAACCAGATTAATTTTTATATAATATAATTTAAAACACAATGCGGTTTTATTGATATGAATAGTGGGTCGAAGTGGGTTGAGTTAAATAATAAAGAGAAGGGGAGAAATAGTAAAACTTATTTGAAAGCATGGGCTAACACTGAGTTTTGTTGGGCTGATTGAATATCGCTGCCATTATGTGGCCTGAACGTGCTTACCAGTTTGTGTTGCATGAAGAAATATCACGTGGAAGATTTGGTTACCCAAAAAAAAAAAAGAGGACTATTTTTTTAAAATCAACATGTCACGTGGCCTTTTGATGAAATGGACATAAAATCGGGCCTACGTCAATTCACTGGTATGACTATGTCAATCATAATTATCCTCAAAATTTGGCTGAGCAAATAAGATAATGGAAGATAAATTGATAGGGTAATACTTTTCTTCCCTGTCTCTCACTCTTTCCTGCCATAATTATCGGCAAGAAATTGAGACCGGCAGCATCTCTTACCAGGACTAAGGTTGTCTGGTCTCCATTCAAACCATGTTTATCTGCAACAACTTAGGGTTGAATACGTTGTTGTAAGCTAAATCGGATTCATAACCCAAAATGACACGCATCCATGTCCAGGATGTGGAAGGAACCTCTCTCGCCTATCATGGAGTTCCCATTACCCTTTGTGTTATCTTTCAAATTTTGGATTCAATCCTCCCATTCTTTAAAAATAAATAAATATATTGTTACCTCTTTTTAAATCGAAGCCCAGAACAATGATATGAGATCCAAACCCATTTGTTACATGAATATATAAAACCTGAAAGGTAAAGCACTTCCTAAACTAAAATCCTTCTATTATTATTATTACAAATCAACATCATTTGATATTACAATTTAATCGTGATTTTAAGACTTTTGAATTTTAAGGTTTTTTTTTCAGTATTTTAAGATGATAATATTTCAAATAAGGAATGTCAAATTCCCTCGTCAAGAAAAGAATGGATTTTTTTATAAAATATTTTATTAGTGTTTCATGATATAAGAAATAGATATAAACAATTAAAAATATATTTGAATGCAGGGATGAAGATAGATGGTGAAAAAGAATTTCTACCCTAGAAATAAATTTATGCACCTCTAAAAAATGAAAGGAAAAAAAAAGGAGGATAAGAGGACACGAGGAGACAATATAGAATTATGATTTTTTTTTTCCAAAAAAGACCTCACAAACTTTTCATATTTTCTGTTCATGACCCCCCACATTTGAATCTAGACCCTTCATGTTCTATACATAAATATACACATGAGCGGTCGTCGACAATGTTAGTCGGATTCCGACGAGTCTGCCCAAGCAATGATGAGATAGTTATAGAGGAAGAAGCGCGTTGTTTGTTCCATTGCTTAAAGCTTGGGCTGCATCCTAGAGTAGGCTGGTCTGGGCTTGATTCCAGGCCCATTAGTGTATAATTTGGCACAGGTCCAAGCTTATTATATTTCTTATTTTTTAGCCAGATCCCTTCCTTTTTTACATTTATTTTCTAGAAAATATATATGTGACATATATATTATTCATTGAAACATTTTTGTATCACAGAGATTTATTTATCATTTTATGAAATGAGAAATAGATGAAAAATAATTAATCAAAATACAATATAGATTTTTAATATATTCACGCTACATTTATTTATGTTTTTATCAGAATTTATATTAGTTTATGTTTTTATATATAACTCTAGATTTAACATATGAAACTCGGAATATTAATAACTTAGTAGATATAATCTACAATATTCATTTGAAAATAAAATATTGTATGCTTGCTGCTAGATTTTTTAACTTGATTTTTATCAATGAAGAAATTATTATTTCAAATTATTAAATAAAAATAACAGATGTCTAAAAAGATATTCAAATAAGTCAATTTTAATAATAATATAAATCAAAGGTGAAACATAACAATTACTGTATCTCGTTTATCATAATCAAACACAATCTTATCTTTTTCGTATCTTCGATGCATTACATTACATCAAATCTTGTATTGTTTTAGTTAGAGAATGGTATAAATTATATTTTGAAACCCATCTAGCAACTTAAGTTTTTGAGTTGAATTTGTTTTTTGACATGATATCAAAACCTTGATGACAAAACGGTTACGATTTTGAATCTAACTATCTTTATTTATTCAATGAAAATTAAGCTTAAGATAGTACGAGTTTGTGCAAGTTTAAATTTTAAAAAACCTTCACTTGAAGAAATGTGATAGAAAATAATATAAATTATATTTTAAAACATTACTCAAAAACTTAATTTTTTAGATTAAATTAATTCGTAGACAGTTTTAACCTCCAAGCATTACCTAATTGTGATTGATGATAGCACATTGGTTTCGAAACAAAGTTCAGCCAAGATTTACTTTTCATAGAAATGGGGGGGAAATAATGAGCTAGGACCCCAATCTCCATTGACTACAACTTGGATCCATTCAACTTTGTGTAATTTATGTAAGCCACCATGTATTGCCCATGCTTTAAGGGGATTTCGATTTAAAATATTTGAAGATAAAGTGCTTGTTGCTTCGTAAAGAAGATAAGGTTAGAGTTTTGTCATCCCCTTTTTAATCATTTTATTTTGTACCGTTTCACTTAGTTCCATGCCATTGCGCATTATCCTTCCTTTCTTACCTGAAAAAGCTGAAGCTTTTTCTCCTGCTAGCTGCCTCGAAGGCACGTAATTAATTAGGGCTAAGTGTATCATTCAAACATCATCACCAAGTCAAGCATCCTCCTGCGAGAACCAGCGGAGCTATGAAGCTTGCAGGAGGAGAAACATCCTTGAACAACAAGAGAATTAAGTTATCGTTTTATTTTTCCAGAGAAAAGAAAGAAAAGATTATGATTCATAGAAAGAAAAGAGAGAATTTTAATAGTACTTGAGAGGGAAAGGAAGTGAAATAGAAATAGAAATACCCTGGTGTCATTAATTGATTTTTGCGAAGCTAAATTAAAATAAATGATCGGGATTCTCTTGATGTTTTGTAATATTTTTAAAATTTAAATATGAATGCGATCTAGTACTTCTTATTAATTTATTTTTTAAAAAGATTATTTGGTATTGTAATAATTATTATGTTATAACTGGAGATGTATTAAGATATTTTTTTTATAAAAATTTATTTTTGATATTGATATATTAAAATGATTTAAAAACATAAAAATAAAAAATTTAAATAATTTTATTTTAAATTTTTTATGAAATTTCATTTGGACCCTTTTCAAACAATCCCATTTCAATCCAAATCATTAAACCATTTGAATAATAATTTAAATAATAATTTATGAAAATCAACAAGATTTGCATAATAAGAAGGAACAGAATGTGATTAAAGATCGAGACATATATAGAAGAAAGGAGTGTGGAGAGAACATGAATGGTGGGTTGTTGTAAAAAGAAAACGATAATCATGAAGGCACTAAATAATGATTTGTGATACAAGAAATTGAAGTGAAGAAATGCATGTACAAAGGGAAGAAGAGGACCTACATTCGTAGACTATGTTGTAAAGGCAAAGAGCATTAGAGAAACCATCCCAATTAAAAGGTCGTGGAAAAGATAGCATATCTTTTGATCGATCGCCAACACCAAAAGAATAAACAAAAGAATAAAATAGTGAAATAAATTTTTTTAAAAAAAACTATGAAAAAGGTTCTAGATATCTTTGAAAATTCAATGTGTGGGAATGGAAATAACGAATATGTTGAAAATTCTAAAGGGATGTTTATAAAATTCAAAGATTTTCTTTAATAGCTCTAGATTTTTTTTGATTAATATGGATGTTCGGGTTAGTTTGTGTGTATCTCGATTAATCCCATGAGTTCTGAAGTTAATGATCGTATAAACTTCTAGTGACCATGAAGTTTGTGGGATTCGAACTCGTGATCTCTATAGAGCAAATTTAGAACCTAATCAGTTGAATTATACTCCTAAAAAATAAGATTAGATTTTTCAAAGTGTGGAATGGAGTTCAAATTTGAAATTATACTTTTAACAAAATATGTTTCTTCTATCAAGATTTTAGTATATCACCTTCTTCTTTTTTTTTTACAACTTCAAGACTAGTTTAAAATTGTATTTGACTAGTATTCTAGATAAATAAATAAATAAATATATAAAAAAACAAAAACATGTTTTGATTACACGAATGAGATGAATTTAGAATGAATTCATGCTCTTATGCTCTTTTCAAATAGATAGGTCAAGGCAACATGTCTTTTTGTAATACTGTGTCTGTTTTTTTTTTTTTTTGAGATAATAAACTAGCGGTATTTAAGTAACCACAATAAATGTTTAGGATTACTAAAAAGAAAAGAAAAGGAAATAAGAAAATTTATATTCCTCAGCTAAATTTGGTTTGTTCATTAATTGTTATCAACTTTATTTTCAGGTCAATACGCTTCCAAGTCATTGTCTGATTGGAGTTGGAGATGGTTGAAATAAAGAATGAGGACCCATTGACAAACCAAGTGGGCGGTGTTTAATATTGTAATAAATATTATTATTTATTTAGAAATATATTAAAATATTTATATATATATATATATATATATATTTTTACAATGATTTTTTTTATTATTATCATGTTAGATAATGAGAAATTTAGTATTTGAATAAATATAAAAAATAAAAAACACAGTAAAACATCAAAATAACTTAAAATACAAAAAAAAAAATTAAAACTAGCATTAAAATATTTTTTTTTGTATTTTTATAAAGATTATTTTTTGTTATTATCACATTACCTAACAATAATTAAACAAATTTTTACTATTATTTTTAAGTGAAAAATACTTTAAAAAGCAACTGTTACTATACTCTCAAATACACATTTTAGCTCCACTCCCCCCCTAATATTGTAGACTGGTATAGTTTGATATATTTTTATATCAATCATAATTTTAAAAGCTGTTTAATTTTCATTATTTGAATCTATTTTTCATTTTGAATAATAGTAAAAATTTATAATTTTTTTTTCCAAACCGTAATCTCAAAAGTTATCGCAACATTAAACTTGCACTGAAGGTTTTGGCCTGGCGGTGGGAGGGGCTTGTTTCCTCCTGCTGCTCTTGGGTTCGAGTCCTCATGTGCACGCCTGTTACCCCCGCGGTGCTTTACATGTCTATTGGGTTTGTAGGATGTTCAGTGGGCTGTGGGATTAGTCGTGGTGCGCACAAACTGGCCCGAACACCCACATAAATTAAAAAAAGAGAGGATAAAACTTGCATTAATAAAACTCTGCAAAAAGGAGGGCAATCACGGAGGGGATATTCATGTATAATTATGAACGAATAGACAACACTTGATTAACCCCAAGCCTCTCTCGTATCTCATAAGATATCAACATTAATGCTTTGTATGGTTGAGAACTTAGAACATTGACTATTTTTGGTTGACTTTCCATTTTATTCACTCATCAATTAACATAGGAAGCAAGTCATCTCTAGTTATTTTAAAGAAAACATTAATATATAAGCACACTTGGCATATAGATAGGTTAGGCATGTTATTGAGATTGTAATAAATGTGATATCCAAGAAGGCCCATCCAAGGCCCATCAACTCTTCCCTCCATTTCGTCTACAAGAATTAAGGTATTCTGTGAAAAGAAAATAAAAAAAGAAACTTAGTATTTATTTATTTAAAAAGAAAAAAGGAGAAGAGAGGACAGCAGAGCTAACACGGAGGGTAAGTGACTGTGGGCCTGAATTCTACCACTAGCGAAAACCTTTTTCGTGGCCCATCATTTAATTCCCTTTTCCCCTTATACTGCCACGTCACGTGACCCCAACTACGCGTCCGTTTTTGGCCTGCCCCATTAACAGGAAATCCCCACCCTTCTGAACCTTGAATTCGTTCCCTTTCACGCTCTCCACTTCAAGTGTAAAACACACGCTTCCAACAAGGGACCCATAGGCCATCACATGACATTCAAGTTTTGGTCGTGAACTTATAAAGATAATTTATAATAATAATATTTACTCTTTGAGATAATTTTTTTTTGTTATGATTTAAAATAATAAATTTTAAAATTTTATTACTTATAATATTTTTTTAATTAAAATTTTTATTTTTTTTAATAAAATCCATATAAAATTATGATTCTTTTTTTATTGCTAAGTGTTGATGGAGCATTAAAAATGTATTTCTAATCTCTTATTATGTCATTTCTCTCTTGCCATGCTTATTATTTATATATCAAGTAATATTAGTACGACATGAACAATTTTGGTTAGATTTTATATTAAATTATTATAATTTAAAAACTCATAAAATTAAAGTATAGCTTTAATATATTTGGTTCAACCATTATAGAAATCAACAAATTTTAAACTACAACTAAAGTATCATTGAATTTCCCTCTAAAAATCAATTCTTAAAAGGCATTCGAGAGTATGGTAGCAGTTATTTTTAAAAGTGTTTTTTGTTTGGAAATATATTAAAGTAATATTTTTTTATTTTTTTAAAATTAATTTTGATACCAATGTATTAAAATTAATGTAAAAATATATAAAAATTAATTTATTCTTTTTTTAAATTTCATCAAAAACCATTTGAAATGCAAATTTAAAAGCAAATCTTAGATGCCTTGACTCCATCCTCCTTTCATAGTAACCTCTCTTCATTTTTGCAATCAACATTTGGCATGAATGAATGCATCAGAAACCAACGCGCTTAACAAATGCGAGTGTTATTTTCCTTAACAACAAAATTATCTAAAAGGAAAAATCATGATTTAGGCTCTGAGCCCACACCCTTAATACATCAGTTACTGCCGGCCAACGGCCCTCCCTCTCGCCTGCTTTGCTTGCTTTTACAATTAATGCATCCACACACAAACAAGTCCACCTCTCTCTCTCTCTCTCTCATGTTTTTTATTTCAACATATTTTGTTTCTATGGGTTTTGCTCTGTTCTTCTTATCCTAAACTCTGAACTTGTTTTGTTTCACTTCTCGACAAAATATTGAAGGTGCTGTCTTTGTTCCAGTTTTGAATGCCCCGTTTCATGAACTTTGCTTGTCTTTCGATGATAAATGTGTTTTCTTTGTTTGCTTAAGATAATGTTAACACTTAATGCAAGAAGGCTTAAAGATCTGACACATTTAACTTAAAGTGTTCATTAGCTAACTCTAATTGTTTACAGAGGCAACTGAGGAAACCAAAGGATAAAAGAAAGATGCATGCTTTATGGATTATGGAGTGTTTTCGCTTTAAAAAATTGAGACTTTATGTTCTCTGCTATGGTATACAAAATGGGGTTCTTGAAAAATGGAAAATTTTGAATTTATATTCTTTGTTTTTTGCATTTTTTGAGTGGCCAAAGAGGGAAACAGAGTTTGAGTTGGGTTGAGTTGGGTTTGTTGGCCATACAAGTTAACAGAGTTGGGTTGAGTTGGTTGGCCAAACAAGTTTCCAGTCCTAGTAAATTTTTGTTTTGTAGTGTGTTGTTTTGCTCCTTTTTTTTTTGGTTCTCTCGCTTTGTTAATGATAATTATGTAATAGTTGATATCTTTGTTATATTCTCTTTTTAAGGCCATCTTTTGATTCTGTTTTGACAAAATCATACCTTTGTTTCGTCCTTTTTTACTTTTCTGTTTCTGCTTTATCTCTTCTTGGTTTTCTCTCTAGTGGGAATTCAAAGTTCTACGTTTCCTCCCCCCCCCCCCTCTCTACTTTGAAATAATGGTCCAGTCTTAATTTTGAATTTGCTTTGATGGGTTTCTTTTTTTAAGTGGAAACTAATTGCAAAATGCATACTTTGTTCTATCTTTAAGTCTTTTATGACAACCCACCAGAAATCTGAGGGTTTTAATTGAGATTGTGCCAAATAGTATACTACTTGTCAACTCTTTGTTTTGATCTCTTCTTTGGTTCTCTACTCAAGCATAAAAGGTAAGAATTCAAGAATCATGAAAACAGGTTCATTTTATTCTTATGATTGTAGTGTATTTTGATGTATTTTACTTGGCAGGACAAACAGGTTTCTTGTTTTCTGATTTGTTCTTGAATTTTATGCTTCTCTCTTTGTTGGCTTCAGTTTTTTAATTATTTGTTTGTGGATTCTGAAGTAACAAGATTTTAACTCTCTAAGTAGTGTGACAATAATGTGAATCCTTATGAAGGACAAGATATTAGGACAGCCTTTTAAGAATATCCTATCCCAAGGTCACATGGAAGATTATTAAATTTGGTTTTGTTTGATTTGTTGAGAGTTTAGTTACTTGCAGTCATCTCTGGTTTCTAACGAGGTATTTAATTAACAATCATTAACTGTTGTCCTTTTGTTTGTGTTCAGCCAGTTTAATCGTTGATTTGCGCAATCACTTATGGATTGTATTTGACCAAGATTAAAAAGGTCATGGTTTTCTACATTGGGGTGTACAGTGACTAGTGTGGGAATCTTTGATGTTTTGGATAGTCTTTTTCTTGGTTGACTAGCTAGCAAAATTCGGAATTTTATGCGAGATCTGTTCTGGAAATAAGAGGAAACTTGTCTATTAATTAAACCATAGATGTCTTTGTTCTGGGATTGAGCAAATGGGAGCTTGTGTTTCAACTAGTCGGAGTACTTGCAGCAGTAAGAGCAATGGAGAGCCAGTTCCTCTGCCTTGCCTGGGGATTGGTTTTTGCCGGCAAAAGAGAACTAAAAGAACATTCTCTGATCATGTGGTCACACTACAACATTTACCATCCATACCTAACAGGGTTTTCACCAATGGAAAGAGCCGAACTTCTTGTATATTCACACAGCAGGGTCGCAAGGGCATAAACCAGGATGCAATGATTGTGTGGGAAGTAAGTTTCATTTTCCGTCGAGATTAGCTTTTAATAACATCTGGAGTTAAATGCTTAGTCTCACTTTGGATCTATGTAGGATTTCATGTCAGAGGATGTGACCTTCTGTGGTGTTTTTGATGGTCATGGTCCTCATGGCCATCTAGTTGCCCGCAAGGTCAGGGATGCCCTGCCTGTAAAATTACAATCATTCTTGAACTCTTGTCAGTCAAGGCAAAATGGGTCAGATCAAACTTGTTTCAAGGGGAATTCGATGAAATCAGATGTTGGGGATTTGGACAAGGATGGCTCTATCGAGGATAAATTGAATTCTTTATGGAGAGAAGCGTTCCTGAAGTCATATAAGGCCATGGATAAAGAGCTGAAATCCCATCCGAATTTGGACTGCTTCTGCAGTGGGAGCACAGCTATCACTATTGTGAAACAGGTATTGTAGGGTGGACGGTTCAGTGTTGATATTTCATTCATTTAGCTTGTAGGAAGTATAGATCACTCTTCATGTTCCACTTGTTTAGCTTTAGCCTTATTGTATACATTTATTTGTGATTTTAAAGGGCTCCAATCTATTCATGGGATATATTGGGGATTCCCGTGCAATCATGGGATCCAAGGACAGCAATGATTCCATGGTGGCAGTCCAGTTGACCGTTGATCTGAAGCCTGATTTGCCAAGTAGGTCATATGCATTACAATTAGCTATGTGTTTTGGTGGTACCCATCTTCGCAAACCCATCAGTTGACATGAAATGAACTTGTTGCAGGGGAAGCTGAAAGAATTAAGCGGTGTAAAGGTAGAGTGTTTGCATTGCAAGACGAGCCTGAAGTGCCAAGAGTTTGGTTACCATTTGATGATGCTCCTGGCTTAGCAATGGCTCGGGCATTTGGTGATTTCTGTTTGAAGGAATATGGAGTGATCTCCATACCTGAGTTTTCACATCGGACCCTTACAGAGAGGGATCAATTCATCGTTCTTGCCTCAGATGGGGTATGTTTTCACCTCTGATATATTTTTCCGAGCAGTTCATTTTCTATCTGTTAATACTAAATCCGGATTTATTTTATTTTGAGATACTCAGCTGATGAGACTTTTCAATTTGATATTTCTAAGGTCCCATATATTACTGACTGAATGTTTAATGACTCTGGTTACCATGTGGATGCATGGTGGAGAGGAAAGCTTGTAGAGGAGTGTCAAGTGTATATAAATACCAATCAGGCAATAACACGTTTTTTTGAAAGGCCTGCAAGGGAAAAAAGAGAACTCAATGTGGTGGATCATGGATTTTGTATGCCTATAAATTGAATTAAGGGTTCTTCAAACCTAAGCAGCAAATAGATTGACCCAGCTGTCAGCTGCCATTCCATGACAGCTATGTTACAATGGCCAGTCATGTTTTTCTTTTAACAGTGTTGCATTGTTCTATGCTTGAGCTTTTGAGTCAAAATGAGTTCCTGATGTTCCCAATCTATTCTGACTTCCATATAATCCTGTCTTGTGCAAGCTTTTCCAAATGTTATTTTTTGATATATTGAGTTTCTGATTGTGATACATGTGCATCATCTTGATTGGATTGCCAAATCTTTTAGTCTCACCTATCCAAATTCATCAAGAATACAGAAATGCTAAACAGTAATGTAATATCAAAGCTAATTACACCTCAGCAATTTTGAAATACCAGAACTGTAACCTTGATATGTTCTTATTTTCTTTTTCCGAGACAATGCTTGGCAATATTCTTTCTTTCTTTGTTTTGACTTATGCACTACTTTCTTCTGTGCTAAATGTTAAGTTTGAATTGCACAGGTTTGGGATGTCTTGAGCAACGAAGAGGTGGTTGAGATTGTATCCTCAGCTCCAACACGGGCATCAGCAGCAAGAATTCTGGTGGACTCAGCTGCTCGTGAATGGAAGCTTAAATACCCAACTTCAAAGATGGATGACTGTGCTGTTGTTTGCTTATTTCTGGACGGGAAAATGGACTCAGAATCGGATTATGATGAACAAGGCTTTTCCTCAGCAACTCTTGATCAGAGCAATCATTCTGGCAATGCTGCTGAATCAGACGATGGGCAGAAATCTGAGCCATGTTTGCAAAGAAATTTTACAGTTAGATCAGCAGAAGAAACTGATACTTATGGAAGGCAAGCTGTTGAAGTTGATGGAGATGGCGAAGCAGTGAATAATGCTGAGGATCAGAGTTGGCTAGGTTTGGAAGGAGTCACTCGAGTGAATTCACTTGTTCAACTTCCAAGATTTTCTGAGGAAAGACCAGGCCCATAATTTTTGTGGTATCTACATAGATGAAATGGGGCTGCTGCCATCATTGTAATATTTTGGCTCTTGAGCCTCATTATACTCAGAAAGTTCTCTTGTTCTGGTGGCACAATGTTTTGAAACTTTGTCCAGGTAAATTATTGCCCCGGTCCCTTTTGTTGTATGTTCACAGAAATGTAGAAAGACAGCTTTGTTCAGAGGATTGAACTAAACATAGCTCTGTCAATACCACTTTATCATCTGTCAAGATTCTGAATGTGCTTGTATAAGGTCTTCATGGTTACCATATCAAATTCTTGTCGCCAGCAAATTTCTTATCCCAGATGGGCTTTTTCTCCAAGAGCTACGATAGTAGTCCTGCCTGACGTTCAACCATGATTGCCTTGCTGCTGAAAAAAATGGAATTGATTCTGAGAAAGAGAGGAAATGCAAACGCAGTGTGTGATGCATTTTCTTCCTGTTTGAATCCTGCTCCCTTTCAACTAGTCTACATCATCTTCAAATATGCCAAGAGATTGGGGGCAAAATAGTCTATCAGTGGTCTTTACTTTCTATGATGGTCAAGATCAAGACTCGGTGAATTCAATGGGCAGCTTATAGTTTTGAGAGTAGTCATTTCATGCAAACATGTTTCAAGTGAAAGACCCTCTACGGATTCCAAGTACCATCTAATTTCTATAACTTGGATGTTTCACTTAGATGGTAAGTGATTTAATCCCATCAATATCATCTCGAAATTTGAATCAATGGGTGGCTGCGACAGAATTTCTTGTTAACGCACCAACAAATCTCTATGCAATCTTCTTCTTCTTCTTCTTCTGCTGCTGCTGCTGCTGAAGGGACACCCCTTAACATAACCACGATAATTTTGTAATGTTATGCTAACCCTTGCAAACATGAAACATTATTTAACTGATATTATCCATGCATTCATTTCTTCTTCATTTACCATCTTATCAGGAAATTATTCCATCTCTTGGTTTGTTGCATCCTCCTAACGTTTACGGTAAACACATTTGTAAAAATTATTAATGGACACGATCACAAAACCAAATCAAATTTACTAGAATCATATGAACAGGTATAGTTATGGACAGACATACCATCAATAGCATCTCTCATCTGGTCACAAGGACAAATATGTAGTTAGAGGGATGGAAGAGATCAATTTAATGGCCGCCGGGCTTGGTAATGAAAAATAGGACCCAAATGTTAGGGAAACAAGATTAGCTCTACATGTTTCAACTTGTCAATAAACAAGAAACCACCAAGCGATTTTTAGAGGGAAATTTCCAATTTCCATGGCCTTTAAGAGGGAAGCATCATTGGTTCATCCTTTATTGATCAAGACTGCCTGGATTTGTGCCATCGCTACCAATCGTCTGTATAATTTTGTTTTTCATTTTTAAAGGTTTTTTTCAAAACCGAACTTAATGAATGTGGTTTCTAGTCACCATCAGCAACATTTAAATCAGTCTCTTCCAACCATGACCTACCCATCTCTTTTATCCTTCATGCAAGCAGAGACAGTAGCACATTTGCACCTTGCTGGAAAACCATCTTTGATCACGAGCAAAACCAGACAAAATCTTCCAACAACCACCCAAAAGTTCAATCAACAAAAACAAATCACATTAGTAAATAACGGCAACACGTAGAAGATAAATAATAACACAAGAACTCAAATAGTTTTTCATTCAAAAGAGAATGCTAGGTTCTAACTTTCAAAACATGACAGTAAATGGCCAATAACCAACCATTCTGATTCTGTACTATAGAAGGGGGTTTCTTTCTCATTTCAGAAGTACATATTTTCATACCATCAGGAAGATATGAAAACCTAGAAACCTTATCCAAAAGAGATAACCCCCGCGGATGCTCTCTTAATTTGGAATGTCCAGAATGGAGAGATGGATGTTTCACAAAGAATAATCTGCAGCGACGATTATAATATTTATCTGTTCTATAAAAAGGGGTTTTTTTTTCTCATTTCAGAAGTACATATTTTCATACCATCAGGAAGATATGAAAACCTAGAAACCTTATCCAAAGGGGACAACCCCTGCGGATGCTCTCTTAATTGGAATGTCCAGAATGGAGAGATGGATGTTTCACAAAGAATAATCTGCAGCGACGATTATAATATTTCCAGGTAAGAAAAAAGAAAATAGGTGGGGTAAAAATCTATCAGAGAGCAGCACACAAGAGGGACAGTATGTAGATCCTTCTGTTGGAGTATAACCTCTAGCATAATCTTATCATTGACTAAGGAGAAGATCGATGGAAAATGTAAAATAGCACTCGGTTCTCCAGATCGAGACGCAATACACAGTAATTTCTTAGTCACAGTGTGCACTTGTCTTCTCCAAAAATGAAGACAATAAAACATTTTGAGCTGCTTTTAAAGCATCATAGCTAATCACTTTCAGAGAAAACTTTGCCAAAATCAGTATGTTGGAACTAATTAGCACGTGTATCCACCGAATATGGTGTGTACAAGACTTCATCATGCACGAACAACCTTAATAACCAAATGAAATGTGTCTGCCATAAAAAGAAAAAAGGAAAAACCATAAATCTAGAATCTGCCTGCTCGTAAAGGTCCCAAACATCAGTTCTGCTCCATCTTGTAACTATAAATGTGGGAATTATCTCATTTAGTGTCATGTTTTGATTCAGTTCAAGATACATGATCCAAGAAAACATCATTACGACTTGAGCTGCCGGTTTAAGAACTTGAAGGGTATAATTTGATTGGTCAGATTTTATGTTTATTTTTTAAAAATTATCAGTTTGAGTTTTATAAATTTCAGGGCTACTCGAGGTTTACATGGTTGTTAATTTCAGGACCTGTGACATTAATTGAGTTGCACGCAAACTAGCCCAAGCATCTATATTAATTAAAAAAAAAACCTGTACTGGATGTTCAAATGTTGTCTCTGACCTTCCTAATAAATCACTATCATTTGAAATAACTAATCTTTGAAGTCATCGATGCCCAAGAACCACTCCTATTCATCGACCAAAATCAAACCTTTTATGCTTCCCCTTTCCTCTTATGCTACGACCTCACATACAATGCAACTAATTCAAGCATCCATGTCAAAACATACCTAGATTTTCTATTTATTCGTTACAAAAATTCTAAATTTTGTAATTTTTAATTTGAACTAAAATCTTTCTTGGACTCCAAAACAATTTTTTATTTAATTTTTTTATAAAAATAGATGCTCCATGGTATTGAAGGACATATCCTAATTTATAAAATTAATAAAAATAATAAATTCTATAGGTTGACACTACAAATTTCATCTCCTAACACATATATTAATTGTTCTCATATTAATAGCTAATCGTAGTCAATAATGACATCACTATTTCCATTGTTATTACATAACCATAATCATATATGATATTTTCACCTCGCATGGCTCCTCGAAAATCATAAATAAATCTGAAGGCTAAATCATATTATTTATCTGATAGATATAATCAAAATCTATTATATGCTCTAAATTTCATAATTTGACCAATGTAATTTTATTTATTATAATACTAAAATAAAACATTTCTGGATGGTCTTATATTTTAAGAATTTTATTTTTTATATCTTGATAACTTAAATCTTTCAATAAAATATTTCTTATAGAATTACCAATAAAGAGAGAGAATCAGAAATTTTATTAGTTCATGAATTTGATTTCAATGAATATCGAAAGAAAGAAGAAAAAGGATTTTTTTTTTTTATCTATTGTGATTATATTTTTTTCTCCTATTCTTCCTTGTGAAAGGAAAAAAAAAAAAAAGGGAAAGGATTAGCCCATTCACGATAATCATTTGTTTAATTGGCGGATTATATTTTTTTAAATCTATTGTGATTATATTTTTTTATACATAAGAAATGAGTCTTTATTTTTTTACTGCAAATTTAGAAATTGTTTTTTTCACTCATATTATTATCTAATTTAGTTCATCAATTTAAATGGTGAATAAAAAAAATAAAAATATATATTCAATTAGTTTCACCTCCAGATAAGAATTTAAATATGATACTATCATAAGAATTTAAATATGATACTATCAGGCCATCCATCTTTTAGTAATTAGATTTTGAAAAGCCATATGCATTGTTGTTAAAAACAATAATTTATTAAATAATTCATTTACAGTTGATGAGATCCAGTACATGGTGAAGAAATATTTTTAAAAATACTTTTTTCTCTTTCTTCTAGGAATTATTATAGATTTCAATTGATTCATTTGTATTATTAGTATAGGTTTCTTTCTTAACTATAGGCATTCTAATTTATTTTTTTAATAATCTAATCTAATTGAAAAAAAATACATTTAAAAAAAATTATTTTAATATATTTTCAAACAAAAAATATTTTAAAAAATAATTTCAAACTGTATAGTAAAATACAATCTACATTTTATATTAATTATAAATTTAAAAATATTTAATTAATCAATAGATATCAAAATTTTATATAAATTCTATTAAAAACTCTACTAAAAGTTTAATTAAAAAATCTACAATTTATAATTTTTTTAAATTACAATCACAAACTACAATAATACCATTCACACGCTACCCATGCTACGACTACTGAATTCACGAGGAAATATTTATTTGCAGCCTTGGAACCGAAAAGGTGAGGATCCCTGCCAATTTCAGAATACGAGCATAGACTGCCTGTCATGTCTTCTACATGCTCCTCACTTATTTCTTATTTGTGTTTGGGATATTGTTTAAAAAATATTTTTTATTTAAAGATATATTAAAATATATTTTTTAATTTTTTTATACTAGCATATCAAATCCTTTAAAATATAAACACATTTTAAAACACAAACGTGGTACAAAACACAAAGCCAAAGAGCCTCTTTAATGGCATGTCCTTCATATAGTGTATGCAGCCCGGGAGATCCGATTTGTTGTCCCTGTTTCATAATGGTCAATGTATAACAGTCTTGAGGAGAGAAGGAAAATCATATGTTTCATTAACTTTTCTTCTTTAGCTCCATGTTTCAATACATTGATTCTTGATTGATTGGTGTCCATGACTGAGTTTGAGGACCAGGTCCGTGTGATAATTTCTCCCAATTCAAGAACCTCCTTGAATTGCAAAGATCCTTCGAAGGGTCAGGGGTCACACCCTTGTTGCTATAATTGCAGGAAGCTGCTTCTGTATTTTGAAGCTCATGCTCCAAGTAGCAAAGAAACAATCTGCTGTTGCAGCAGCCACCAAGCCTCACCCTAAAACAATATTAATATACAGTATACACATCAACAAAACAACAGGCAAATTACGGTAGAGGCTGTTCTTGCACAGCAAGGCTGTCCATGTTTGCCTGATGACAGCAAGTGCACCACCCTTCTTGTTGGGACATGATTTTCCAGTTCATTTATTTCTGCAAGGTGAGATAAAGGGAAGGATATCAGCATATAGGAAACTAAAAATCAACTGCATCACAACATGAACCTGTACAAAATTGTGGTTCCTCAGACCTACAGTATAGGTTCGATTACTTAACGCAAAGCCTAGAGGAGCGGTGATTTTTGGTTACATTGTTCAGAGTCAATAGACTTTCCAATAATATAGTTTTATCCATAATGGGATTATTTGAAAGGAAAAGTTTAATTGTGATGTACCTCATCAGCACTGCCTGAAGAGCTTGAGTTTGCCTCCAAGGTTGTGTCAGAAATCCGAGCTTCTGATTTCTCATTTGAATAACTGAAAACAGAAAAGAAAACACAGTGTTAAATAGAAAATCAGCGAAGCATTTTACATAGAAGAAAGGCTATAGCACAATTTTAACACCAGGAAAAAAACCCCAACAAAACTATGATAATAGTTACAAGTTATCACCAGAAACAGAAATCGAAGAAAGATGCAATGCTACACAAACGGTAAGAATAAAAGACATGCTCCTTTTGAGTTCACAATGGTTTGTACCTGGGGTCCTAAGCGCTTCGGAATCCTTAATTTTCATATGTTAATTACACTATGCAGCCAATTAGCCACCAAAAATGATAGGTCGTATGAATAGAACAAAGCAAAAAAAAAAAGTAATTTTATAATTCAATCCTATATATCAAGTCATAAGATTCAGTTGCAAATTAAACAAACTATAAAGAGACCAGCCATTCTAGCAGGTCTAATTGTTGAGACTGGTGTTACTCATTAGATACCCTCATTTTTAGCTGGTTAATGATCATGAATACTTACGTTGAGAGTATCGTCACCCAGATGAGCTCCACACAATCTACCCAAAGAAGCCTTTGTTCAAGAGGGATAACACCATAGGTAATCAAATGAGCAAATGGCCAAAGCTTCCATCCTGCCTATCAAGCAGATCAACAGAAACAGTTTACTATCACCAAGACACGATGTATAAATGAACAATTATCTATCAATTATCTATCAGTTGAATGTTATTTTACATGGACCTCAAAGCATAAATGAACCTCAAAAAATTGCCTCGGTGAAAATCATTCAACTACATCAGTGTATAAAGGCAAGAAAATGGACCTTTACCATTGTATTATTCTTTCTTGCCGCTAGTTCATGCTACTTTTAGCACCATTGGAGACAAATGAATGCAATTTAGATTACATTGAGCTGTTCAAGATTTTTTCTCTTTGTGAAAAAAATGATTTCAAAGATAATTCCTTTGTCAAACTTTTAAGGGTTACAACAGGTAGGATGCTAGTGGCAGTCTATAGCCCTTCTATGTCATCTTCTAACCAAGGGCCTCAATGCGAGCACAAAAATCTTTCTTCTTCATATTCTCAATTGACATGGAGGACATTCTCAGGCAGGCTATTAATTTGTCCCTTCACAATCCCAAGATCACATGTTCAGTAGAAGCCTCAATCCTGCCGTCTAAATTAGAAGAGACATATTCTATCCTTTATTCGGTTTTTCTAGAGAAACATTTTAGCTGAATTTAAAATCCAATAGCAAATTTCAAAATGCAATGAAAATGCTGATAAATAAGTTTGGTATAAAATCAAAATCAAAGCTGGTAAATCAATGACTTTTTTCCCAGACAACAATGTTAGTATCATGGACAAATTGAAATCAAGGGGAAAATGTTTCAATCAGGAGCATTTATTTATAGCATTTTCAACTTGCACATGGAAAAATTCGAGGAGCTTCTTACAGTCAACATTAGCCAAAACGTTGCCTTCAGCTCGCTAAAAATATTGTCTGGGGACTCAAAACGCAACAAACCTAGCGCCACATAGTAGATGCTGTTCCAAAGTGCTGCCCAAACTGTTTGGTCAAAGGCAACTTTGGCTGGGACCACCCACCAATCTTCAAAAGGAAAAAGAGCCTAGAAACCAATGTAATCGATTTCAGCCATCCAAATGACATCAACACGACAGCGAGTGAAGTGAAATGAACAAAACCCAAACAACAATAATCACCTCACAGAATTGATAGTAATAATGAGAGAGGGATCCATGTAGAGTAAACCCAACAAGCCCTGATCTAAACGTGCGAGTCCGGTCAAACTCGAAAATTGGTTTTCCTTCATAGCACTGCATTTCAGAACAATATAAACACGTGAATTGTGAAAAACAAGTTGAAAACTCTTCTAAGCCACCTGGGAAAAATCCCATACAAGGGAAACAGAAGACTTACTTGAGCAATCCAATCTCCTATAGAGTAGACCATCCCACTAATTGCCATTTTGGCCAAAACAGGGTTCGCTTTGAGAGCTTGTTCATATGCAATCCAATTGTGCTCAGGCAAATACCTTAGAATCTCATAAAGGGTCCATCCCTGAACGCTATTAAAAATTACAAAAAGTTTCCTGAAGGATAGAAATGCAGTAACTAGAACAATAATTCTGTTCATTACTGATAAAATGTAGCAAGGAAATTAATATTAAGCTTTCTTTTCAGCTTCTTTCATCACTGGATAAAATTTCTACTCTTTAAATTACGGAAAACATCAAATAATGCTGATCCCACAATTTGTGAACCAATTCAGGTGATGCTTAACCTCACAAAACATGATTCTGACAATCAAAGGGTATCAAACCTCAAAGATTAATATCAGATTTCTAAGAGCCAAATTACAAAAATTGAGCAATTAGTTTCACACATGTAAGATCAACGAAAAAAGAAAAGTTCTTGTGCAAACCAAGAATGAACCAATCCAAATTTTGCACAATACATAACAAATTAACATTACAAACCAAAAATTAAAAACAAAAATCCCACCTGTTAATCATAAACAGAAGCAAACTACAAAGAGCACAACTTTCACCCATGTTCATGGCCAGCATAAACAGAACTGGATTCATTTACTAACCACAAGAAAAAAGAACGGAATTTAAGGTAACAAAAGCATTACTTACATGCCAATAATCATGATCAATAGTAAGCAACCTAGAGACAGCAAGAGTACCAAACCCCAATACAATGGTAGCATTAATAGCTCTACTTGTCATTCTCTCTTCTTCATCATCAGTCTCAACAGTAGAAGAAGAAGATGATGAAAGAAGGTCAGAATCTTTGGACCCATTAACAAGCAAAGGGTTACTTTTGTCTTTCAAAGGTTTATCTTTGATTGGAACAACTTCTTTGTCTTCTGTGAGCGATCCAGTGATCAAAGTTCTAGTCTTTTTGGTTGAGAGGATTGTGTTCTTTGATGGGTTGGATTTGGTGAAGAGTCTTGTGGAGAGGAGAAGTGAAGGAGAAGAGGAATAGGGTTTGTGGGTTTTGGTGAGCGAAGAGAATTTGTGATGGGAAGGAAGCGTGTAAAGAGTGGCCATGGATCAGAAAGTGAGCTAAAACCAAAAGTGCAAGAATGGCAATGAAGACAATTTTGATTGGAGCTGTGATTGTTCTTACTTCTTAAGGTTATATCTTTCTATTTTTTAAGCTAAAATGCATAGTTCTCGAGGAAAAGGGAAAATGAGTGGAGTTAATTCTGCACATTCTTCTAGTTAAAGAAGTCGAGTAGGAGATCTTACATTCGGACCTTAAAGAGAAGAGCATGTGTAAGATAAAGGAGCCACATCATATGTTCGATCACCATGTACAGTAAGTCAGCATTTCAAACTTTGCCGACCTTTCCTGTGGAGGTTTTCTTGCCACATATCTTCACCTTCCCTTATGAGAAAACTTTTGATAAATTTTAGAGATCGAATCCCAAACAATGACCACCTTGGTAATGTCACTCAAAACTAGATTCATTGACATTTCTTCCTAAATTGGCTTGTAGTTAGACATTTAAATCGGCTTGATTTTTAATTTTGAAACAATCATAATGGAATTCCTTGTGTTATTAAAATCTACATGCCTATATAAGTTGTCTCGGTGACTCATTGATTTGACTTCTCAGTCGAATTAGATTTTAAATCTAACTGGATTAGAGTTGATTTATTCAATAAGATAGATTAATTCCTAATTTATTTGACATAGTCAATTTTAATTTTTTTATTCTATTTTTTAAAAATAATATCATCTTATATTTTTTTAAAATATTAAAATGATAATATTTTAAATTGATTTGGGTCAACTCATTTGACTAGCAGCCCGAGCATTTAATAGAACATGTTATATTTAATGATTTTGATAATAAACATGTTGATTGAAAATTAACTATTTTTGCAACTATAATTAGTTTGCAGGTTTGAACTATGCTACGATTCAAAACAGTATATAAAAAAACACTAATAAAAAATATATAGGATGCGGATAATTTTTTGATATTTTTATTAAATTAGGCCAAACATGTTCAAAATCTCTTAGTCCAACTCTTTACCTAACTGGGGTTTAAAATTAAATCATATAACAATTGACTTGACCGATCAAAAGACATTCCGATCAACTAGTAAAATAAGCAAGAGGATAAAATTGAGGAAAAATGAAATCAACGTAAAAAAAAAAAAAACTCAACTTTTTACCTAGTTCAAGTTTGAAATCAAACCATATTAGAGTTGTCCTTGCATGACTTGACCGATTGATAAAAATATTTGAAGATAAAATTAAAAAATTGATAAAATTGAAAGAAAAAAACCTCAATACATGTCTCTTTGCTTAGTCCGAGTTTAAAATTAAACCATGTACAAGTCACTCTAACATGATCTAGTCAATTTAGTTGATTTAAAAACAATGTAAATATTTGTTAAAAAAAAGTTAAAAATAAAATTAAAATAAATCAAATTAAGAAAAAGGAGAATGAAAAAAAAATAAAGGGATGAATTGAAAAAAAAAAGAACAAAATATACCAATGAAGCTACATAATGATCTCAAGTTTGTTTTTAGTATATAATTAATATTTGCCAAGATAATCGTAATTCTTCCTTTGATATAAATCCACTCTTAATTCTTAATTATTTTATATACTTTCACAACTATATATTATAAACACAATCTAATTTATATGGTAGTTTTAGGCAATCCAAATGGAATTTTCCCAAAGGGAAAAGGATGTAAAGATCCCTTGGTTAAAAGAAATTTTTTTTTGTATTTGTGCAAGGTAGTGATAACAGGACATTATTTGTTATTATTAAAAAAAATTTATAAAAGATGGTGTTTTTAATGTTTATCACTTTATAAAAGTATAATTCATTGTAATAGTGTTGTTTTTTTTAATTTATATTTTTTTAAACTTATTCTTTAATATTTAGTTTATTAAAGATTAAATTTTATTATTTATTACAATTTATCACAGTTTTGACAGATTAATCTAGTTGAATCAATTTTTTTGTATATTTTTTAGTTAATATTTTTTTTTTAGTTTTATCCTTTAACATCTTTAACATTAGGTTGATTAAGAATCAGATTTTGTCATTTATTTCAGTTTATTTTCTATAAGATTATCCTGATCTCATAACCCGAGTCATGGGTTGTGCAAGTTAACTCGGGTAAACTCAAATTGTTTTATTATGTACTTTTTTATATTGATTTTTTTTTAATTTTATCATTCAACAATGAGTTTATTAAGAAATGAACATCATAATTTGTTCCATTTGCTTTCTTTAAAGTTATCTTAGTCTCATAATTCAAGTCGTGGGTGTGGTAGATCAGCTTAGGTTGACTCAGATCATTTTTTTATTTATTTTCTATTAGGTTATCTTAATCTTATGACTTGAATTATGAGTTTTATGAGTTAATCCGAGTTATTTTTTTGTTTTTTTTAAATTATTTTTTTTTCAATTTCATTCTTCAATTGAGAATTGGACTTTATAATTTATTTTGATTTACTCTCTATGAAGTTATCCTAGTCTTATAACTCGAGTTATGAATATGATAGGTTAACTCGAGTTAACTTTGATTGCTTTTTTTTTTCTTTTAATTGTCATTTTCAATTTCATCATTTCATTTTAGGTTGATTGAAAATTATGCTTTTATAATTTATTTTGATTTGATTTTTATAGGGTTATCATAGTCTCATGACCTCGAGTTACAGATTTGAAATGTTAACTCATGTCGATACAATATGTTGTCATTTTAATATTAAAAAAAAAGATGTCATCTTGAATGTTTATGAGTTAAATTATGTTTTTACCAGTTATTCAAATTGTCTTTGAGCTTGTCAAGTTGATCAAATCATATTAAGTCAGTTCCCACACTATTTATTTATTTTTTATTGAAAAAAAATTAACTATACCTAAATATATTTTTTAAAATTAAAAAAAAAAAATTTCACCCACTGGTCAGTGATCCAGTTCCATCCATGTCTTTTTTACGTAGCAATGGAAATTGAGATGTCCTTAATCGGAGGTTACATCGATCACTTTCTTCTCTCGCGTAGCTTCATGATAATCTTTAGATTTTCATACTCATCTCTATTGAAGATCTATTAATTTTATTAGATTAGGATATGAAAAACAAAATAAGTGTAAAATAATAATATATATATATATTCCATGTTCATTAAAATAAATATAAAGACTAGACTTCATTAGAAAAAAATAGAGAAAAAAGAGATCGATTGTCTAAGTTTTTTCTAAAGCAGACTGATCTCCAAAGAATCGAGTTCATAAACTAAATTTCAACAATATTTCATAATACAAATAATAAAATCTAAAATATAAAAGATATAAATCTAAATAACAAAAATCAGGTATAGAGATTAATGGAGTTGGAGGTTATTATATGTGCCTCCACCATCAAAGAAATCTGTGAAAAAAATAGTTAGAAAAAATCGAGGTCCCACCGAGATTTGAACTCGGGTTACTGGATTCAGAGTCCAATGTCCTCACCACTAGACCATGGGACCAATGGTTATGTGTTCTCCCTCAAAATATAGTTTCCAAATGCTGTTCTGTCTTCAAAACCTCTGCCATTTCTGTCACTCAGTGTGTCACTCAAACACCCAAAAACCCTGATGAGAAGAATAACCCTTTTGAGACCTCCTCCTTCCCTTCTCCCCGCAAGAACCCTTCACTCTTTTACAACTCTCCTACCCTACAACAATGGCGGGTCTTCATCAAAACATCCAAAAAAGGGACCTACGCTGACTTTCAATTCAAATTCTAGGTGGGTATTCACAGACAGCAACTATCTCCCTCCACCTGAATGGATAGAGCCCTTTAATGACCTCTCTGATATCGCCTCAAAAACCCCTCAAGACCTTAAACCCTCTCCTTGGGCTCACCAAATTATGAGTCTTTTGTTAGATGGCTCGGTGGACATGGAATCAAGATTGGATCTTTTTTGCAACAAGTTCTTGATCAAGTTATCGCCAAATTTTGTGTCTTTTGTTTTGAAATCTATGGAACTTCAAAAAAGACCTGATCTTGCTTTAAAGTTCTTTACTTGGGCCGGTAAGCAAAAGAAATATACTCATAATCTTCAATGTTATGTTTCTTTGATTGATGTTTTATCTATAAATGGTGATTTAGATAATGTAAAGTCAGTTTTTTTTAAGTTTAGAGGAATGGGGTTTTTGATGAATGTTTCTGCTGCGAATTCTTTGATTAAGAGCTTCGGTAGTTTAGGGATGGTAGAGGAGTTGTTGTGGGTGTGGCGTGGAATGAAGGAAAATGGGGTTGAACCAAGTTTATTTACCTATAATTTTTTGCTTAATGGTTTGGTTAATTCAGTGTTTATTGAATCCGCTGAGCGTGTTCTTGAGGTCATGGAGAACGGAAAAATTGGACCTGATGTTGTTACCTATAATACTTTGATTAAAGGCTACTGTCAGGTCGGGAAGACCCAAAAAGCATTTGAGAAGTTTAGAGATATGGAGTTGAGAAATGTGGCACCAGATAAGATTACGTATATGACTTTGATTCAGGCGTGTTATGCGGAGGGGGATTTTGATTTGTGTTTAAGTTTATATAATGAAATGGATGAGAATGGATTGGAAATTCCGCCTCATGCTTATAGTCTAGTTATTGGGGGGCTTTGTAAGGAGGGGAAATGTGTGGAAGGATATGCTGTTTTCGAGAAGATGATTCAGAAAGGATGTAAAGTGAACGTGGCAATATATACAGCCTTGATTGACTCAAATGCAAAATGCGGTAACATGGGAGAGGCAATGTTGCTTTTTGAAAGGATGAAAAAGGAAGGACTTGAACCAGATGTGGTTACTTATGGGGTCGTTGTTAATTGTATGTGTAAGAGTGGGAGGTTGGATGAGGCTATGGAGTATTTGGAGTTTTGTAGAGTTAATGGAGTGGCAGTTAATGCCATGTTATATTCTAGTCTTATTGATGGCCTTGGCAAGGCTGGGAGGGTGCACGAAGCTGAAAAACTTTTTGAAGAGATGGTCAAGAAAGGATGCCCACCAGATTCATATTGCTATAATGCTCTTATTGATGCCCTTGCCAAATGTGGTAACATCGATGAAGCATTAGTATTCTTTAAGAGAATGGAGGATGAAGGGTGCGATCAGACTGTATATACATACACCATAATGATAAATGGATTGTTCAGAGAGCACAAAAATGAAGAGGCATTGAAGATGTGGGATATGATGATAGATAAGGGTATCACGCCAACTGCAGCTGCTTTTAGGGCTCTATCTATTGGTCTCTGTTTATCAGGCAAGGTAGCCAGAGCTTGTAAACTTTTGGATGAACTAGCACCAATGGGTGTCATTCCCGAGACAGCTTTCGAGGATATGCTCAATGTTTTGTGCAAAGCAGGCCGTATAAAAGAGGCCTGTAAGTTGGCTGATGGCTTTGTTGACAGGGGCCGGGAAATTCCAGGGAGAGTTCGCACTGTTTTAATCAATGCTTTGAGGAAAGCTGGCAATGCAGATTTGGCTTTGAAGTTGATGCATAGCAAGATTGGGATTGGGTATGATAGAATGGGTAGTGTTAAGAGGCGAGTGAAATTTCGGATTCTTGTTGAAAGTTAATTCGTCTGCCTTATTTTTGCTTCTATGCCTCAGGGCAGTTCGCTTTTGACCATTAATTGGAGGATAGCGTACCTGCAATGACTCTGCAGTTCATTCCTGTACATAATGCTATTCACTTTATGAAGAAGCTTTGCCACCAGATCTTCTGTCCAAGTGACATCTTTTGGATAGCATGTTCAAGATGCAAATGAACAGCTCTCATTCTTTGGAGTGGAAGGATTGATGCCCAGCCAAAAAGAAACAAGGGAAATAATGAAGTTTTTACACTGCCGTCCTTAAAACTCAGCCCTACAATTGTCTTCTTTGCATCCAAGCGATCCTTACTCTGAACTGACAATAATTCAAAGACCAATAACCCTCCTTATGTCAAGTTACCATTCAGTTTAATTTTGGTCCCTTGGATGTTTCATGCCCTCCTCACTTCTGCTGGTACTATAACTCACCATGCCTTGCTGGCACTCTTTAAAGCCATGGCCTTCTTCTCTATGTTCTCCAACTGTCAAGCTTCATGTAATGTCATTAACACACTTCCATCTACAATATAGTATCCCAGTGTGATTCCTTGATATCTCTTCCAAGTAGCGGAGAAATCTTTTATTTTCTTTTCCTTTTTTATTTTTTTGCTGCTCCTAAGTTTTCTCAATTTGGATATTTTTAGGCGGTTAAATCCAATAAATTAAATGGATTTCATTTATTTTAATTTGAAAAAAATCAAAATAGTTTTGGAATCAATTTAACTCTAAGCTGGCAGAAATATAATTGAGCTGGAAAGTCAATCCTTTCTCCTTAAAACTTGACAGATAAATGTGAATTTTATGTGCAAAACAGATTCCTCATTACAGAAACATGCCCAGTGTAGCATTGGGTCAAGCTCAAACTTCATAGTGATAGGAGCATTTCTCTCTATCAAAGACAGATCCATACAGAGATATGTATTCTTGTTTTTTGCTTGGGTATCCATGTAAAATTCTGAAATTAGATACACGACATTGTTCGCCCTATTTGGCTCCATGTTACATCCCAAAATATAATGACTGTTTGTCCTTGAGCTTAATGCTCCATGCTCTATGCTTCAATACCATTAGTTGTTGTTATTCCCCTTTGTTTGTCAGCTTATGAGTCTTTTCACCGATAAGCATTATCTCACTGCATTCTTGGCCATAATAATCAAGTGTCTGAAATTTTGCTATATTTTTTAACCTTGTGGCTGTGCTGCAGATATTTTTGCTATGACCCAGAATGTTAGTGGCAAAAGCCACGAGCTCAAAACAATTGGCCTTGGGGACCATATCCAAGTGGATTTCATTATAGTTCCGCTGAGCAACGTTTTAAAGGAGTTAATGTTGGAATCTAGACAATATTGTTATTCTTTTCATGTTAGCAAGTGTTGGTTTTTTAGCCTGATTCATTCCAGTGATTGGTAACAATACTGCAACTGCGCCAGCCATTCAAATGCACTTAAGTAATAGCTTGATGCCATGCATATAAAGCTAATATACACAAGCATCAGTAAAGATCCTGGTGTGCTTTTCTTGCTGATACCTAGACTCACTATTCACACTTAGGGCTTTCTGGCAACTAGTTTGCAAGTCTCAATATGATTGAATATAAACTATTATGGGGGCTTCTTTTCTGTGATCTTGCTTTCATGATAATCCATTCCCTTGCACTGGGGTGGGGGGCGGGAAATTTGAGATTCTGGCAACATTTATTCATAGTTGCTGAAAGATTGATGACTGATCGAGTAGCTTTGCCAGCCCCTTTAATACCAAGATTAGTTATTTACTTTGAAGTGGTCCCCCTCAACAAGTACTCGATATGTTTTGAGCAAGGTTAATAATTTTGTTTTGTCTGAAATGTCAAGTATTATCTTTTTTCAATTAAAAAAAATGAAATAAATCGGAACAAATTTTATGTTGCTTTCAATTCTCATCTAGTCATATCACATCAATTCTCATATTTTTACTTGTGTTTGAAATTATATATATATATATATATATATATATATATATATATATATATATATGAACAAAATAGCTTTGAAATGGCACGTTAAAATGCTCCGTTCCAATTAAAAAAAAGCAAAACATGCTGTCCAATTAAAAAGAACAAAACGTGACAACCTTGGTTTTGAGTAGTCTCCTGGTGTCTGTGTTACTGTCTATCAAAGTGCCATTTTCATCGGTTCATTCTCTTTCAATGGCAATGGCTGGTCTACATTTGGTGAAGGTGTGGGGACTGTACGTTTATTTCTCAGCTCAAGAAAGCTTCTTTGTCTGGAATGTGAAAGTTAATGGCTGCTTTAGAGCGATGGTCGGCAATCCTAAGGGTCGTTAACGCGGAGGAAAAAAAAAAAAAATAAGGCAAGGGTTTGATGAGCAAGTGAGAATTCCCGCAAAGTCCTAGAAAGGTTTTTAGGAAAATAATTCAGCTTAATAAATTGTGTTGTTGAAAATAGTGTTATCCAGTAATAAATTGATTGATCATAACAATGCAATCTTTTTTCTTTTTTTAAAAAAATATGCAAATTCCTCTATTGAGAACAACAAATTTTGAGGTTGCTCCGTTACCCAAAAAAACAAAAAAGAAATTTGTGAAGGTCAGCAAACTTCAAGGATGTTCAAATTCTGGGCATTCATTTGTCCAAATCTTGAACTTTTACTACATTTGTGTGTCCAAATCTTGCACTTCTACTTAAAAAAAATAGATAAATTTGAAAATAAAATAAGAGAATAAGAAAAGCAAGTTGCAAACCAAAGAGATGGCTCAACGCTATTTTTTTAAATAAAAATTATAAATTTTTTTTGCATTCGAGAAAACCTTATTTTCTAAAATGTGTATTTTATAAGTTTAGGTGAACGAGTAAAACCCCGACTGTTTTAAACTCTTATAAAAGATGCTTGTCCTGACTAGAATTCAAAACTTGCTACATAGATCTTAAATCTTTTACCATCACACTATGCTTTTTAAAATTTAAATCTGGATGACGCATTTTACCGACAGTTGAGTTTTGAGAGCAGTCCATTGTAAGTGGGATCGCATAAAAACCCACATGGGGCTATGTGTGCCCCCTACTAGGGTTGGTTTTGGATCTCTCGGAAAGAAAATGTCTTCGTTTTTTTGTCTTGCTCAGTACAAAAAATGCTTCCCGACCTTGGTGATGAAATAGCAGAAACTTCCCCGAAGGCGCTTCAAATCCCAAGTTATCTTCTCCCGACGTGCAAAAACTAGCTGTGAAAAACCCTTAGCATTGAAAATAATAAATAAAAAAAATCCCTTTTGTTACCAAATTTAATTTGTCTGTATATATTCATTCATAATTGAATTTATGTTCGTTATGAACTTCACTTGTATGATTACAGTATCTGTTAAGAGTGATCATCTCTGACTAACTAGTGACAGCATAATAATATCTGTATGATTACAGTATCTGTTAGGAGCTGTGTATTTGGGAACGTATTTAAAAGGATAATTTGATTTATTTCTTTTTAAAATTATCTATTTATGTTTTTAAATCTTTTTTATATGTTGATGTTAAAAATAATTTTTTAAAAACAAAAAATATATTATTTTAATATATTTATAAATAAAAAAACTTTAAACATCAACTGCCTTACCACACTCGCAAACATCCCTTTAATAACCTACAATCTCTTCATTTTGAGAAAGATAATTCATTGGCTTTACTGAAACATGATCTGGATGAGGATTCTTGAAGTGCATTGGTCAGCATTACAGTATGCCTTGGTGACGAAGAAAATACAAAAATGTTGACAGCCATTAAAGATTGGGGGACCTTGAGCTATTATATACTACAAAATATGGAGGTGACTGAAGAAAGTGACAGTACAAATATGATCAAAACTACGATAATAGGGGTCTGTATTTTGAGGCCACAGAAAATGAACTGCAATTAATGGTCCAACCCTTCAGGCCAGGTGAAAATGCCAGCCGATTTACATGGGCCAATCTATTCCAATATGCTGGTCATTTTTCAACCACGCTAGTACGTGAGATGGTAAATTTTCAATCTTCTTAATTTTTTTTTTCTGTTTTTGAAAATAAATTTTCAACTTTCTTGGTAATATCTTAAATAGGGGTGATCATTTTCGGTTCGGTTTGGTTTTTATAAAAAAATAACCAAATCAAAATTTGTTTTTGAAAAAAAAACCGAAACTGAACCAAAACCGGGTCAAACTGACCGGTTTCGGTTCGGGTTTTTAGGGAAAAAACCGGTTCAAACCGGTTTGGCTCGGTTTTTTCAGTTTTGGCTCGGTTTTTTCTGGTTTTGGCTCGGTTTTCTCGGTTTTGGCTCGGTTTTTTTCCGGTTTTTTTCGATTTCGGTTCGGTTTTTCTGGTTTTTTGCTTATAAAACCGAAACTGAACCGAACCAGCTGGTTTTTTCAAAATTTTAATTGGTTTAATCAGTTTTTTTTCGGTTCAGTTTTTTAGGTTATTTTTTTTCCAGTTTTCTCGGTTTAATCGGTTTTTCAGTTTTTTTACTCACCCCTACTCTTAAACCAGTTTAATTAGTATTGCAGTTAAATGAAGTTGGAAGTATTATTGAAAATACAAAAAATATTTGGGTTGATTTATCAAGATGGAAAAAATAAATATATAATTAAAAGATAAAAATATAGTTGGTTAAAAAAATAAAAATAAAAATATAAAATAAATATATTTTTGAAATAATTTTAGAGTTAATTTTATACTTTTAAGATATGAAATACAAGAAGAAATGTTTATTTTATCTCAACTCTCTATGTCTCTTCCGTCTAAGATAGTACTAACCAAACGTTAGTGTTTTTCAATCCAATTTTATTATTAAACATGCAATTACAAGAATAGTTATTAAAATCAGCATGGCATAATGGTCCGACTCGGTAACCTTTCAATTTAGAGCCTAGTTTAGGTTGGGTTTTATTTAAAATTAGTTTGGAGATTCATCTAATTAAGCCTGAATTAACCTGATCAATCATAGTCCGAGATGAGTTTTATTTTACTTTAAACTAGTTTGGAGATTGATATAGTCAAACTTGGCCGACCCGATTGACCTGACCGAGTCAACTCCAAGTTATTATTTAAAAAAAAAACATTATTTAAAATCACGTCATTTTAGTTTTTTTAAGCAACATCATTTCATTTAAAAAAAATAACATCTTTTTGAGTTGATTTGGCAAACCTAGAACTGAACCTTGAATCATAATAACTATGCTCACATAAAATAATTTATTTTTTAGATTTTTTTATTTTCAATATCAACACATAAAATTCATCAAAAAAACACATAAAAAATATAAATTAATTTGATATTTTTTTTAATGAAATATACTTTTAAAACACACCCAAAACAAAAACTACTTAATATTCACAAACACTATTTTAATGGTCAAGAAGAATCATTAATGTTTTTTTTTAAACAAGTATAGATATATATGTTTCTACAAGTATGGTAACGTAATCGGCAAAGCCAATGGCGATTCAATAAATATATGAGATGTATATGGTATGTTTCAATTAGTTAAATTGGCAAAGTACGTACTTGTGCTTTCCATAAAGCAAATGTTTTATTATTATTATTATTAGGGTTTGTTCATCCCTCATTTTAACCTAATATATGATTATATATATATATATATATATATATATATATATATATATATATATATATATTCATACAATTTGGTAGCTTACACTCAGGCTCTAGTGTAAAGGGAGAGAAACTTTGATCTTTGCATGATAACTTATAAGGTACGTAGCCAATCACTTATCTATATTTCTTTATTAATATGTTCTTCACATCCTTCGAATCAAGGTAGCCCACCCTCAAGTATAAGACCTGCTACTCTTGCCTTTTGACTTTTGAGTCAACTGAATGAAGTTTACTAGATCTTAACATCGTCTTTATTGGCCATCTAGCTTATAGCTTAGGATCGTAGGCCAATATCTGTACAAGGATCTAAAAAAGTCAAGCCAGTTATTGTGGAAAAGGTCAAAGTTTTGGATGTTAGCAAATATCTATACAAGTGTATATATATATATAAGTTTGGATGTTAGCAAATTAAGTTATTTTTCAGTGATTTATACTGCTTACTAACTTAAAATAGGAGTAAAATCAAATTTAATCAAGGAGATAATTAACTCTCTCATGTTTCTCACATAATTGTTTTTTATTCAGAGATAAAAAAAATATTTTTGAATGAACTAGTAAATTTAGTTGATAATTTTTTTAAAATGTTCTTAAATATACACCCCCAATATTAACTAGATACATTTAAAAATGTTTAATAAATTTAATTGAATATTAGCATCATAATCTAAATAATCAAAAAAGTATTATATAAATCCTTTATCATGTTTAAACCAATTGTCTTAGAATTTCTGGAATTCCTCACTCTTATGCCCTAGCTAGGGGTGAGAAAAAAACCAAGAAACCGATTAAACCGAGAAAATCAAGAAAAAAATAACAAAAAAACCAAACCGTAAAAAAAAAACCGATTAAACTGATTAAAATTTTTTCAAAAATTTTCGGTTCGGTTAAGAAACCTAAAACCGGCAAAACCCCAACCGAACCGAATCAGTTTAGTTGGGGGTACTATAAATACAAAAAAAAAAAACACATGTTTATTCTTAACCCTAGCATCCACTGATAATTGTAACTAAAGATATGACCAGTAGGAGGTTCTTTGCTGCTTAAAAGAAGGACAATGATAAGAAGGAGACAAGATTAGAGTCCTACCTACAAGATTTCTTCGACTCCATAGGCTCTTTCACTTCTCAATTCAGGCATTCTCTTTAGGCACTGAATACTTATTATAAAGAGAAGGAGATGAGTGCCTATGGCTGGAGCAAATCCAAGTTTCTGCATATTGATGTGTTTTGTTAAATCTAACTGTAGTCTGGATTTCCCTGCTTTTGGTTGTTATTGTAACTTTTTTTATTGTTGATTTTTTTTTAAAATACTTCATGTTTATAATTTGATTATATTAAAAATTAATATAGTGCTTTGAGATGTTTCTGTTTTATATTTATTTTCCTTGATAAACTCTTGCTTGAATGATAGCTTACAGTGAAGCTTGAAGGAAAAAACAGGTTTTTCAGTTTTTATGTTAAAAAACCGAATTGAACCGAACCAAAACCAGTCGGTTTGAACCAATTTCAGTTTGAATTTTTTAGTTTTTCAAAATTTTATTGGTGTGTTTTTTAAATAAAAACCAAATCAAACTAAAAATACTCACTCCTAACCCTAGCCACCCAGGAATGGCTGGACTTCTTGCAAATATAACCATATGTTTAAACATCCGGTCATCCACCAATCATAGTACCTTTGGTTGTTCCCAAGACACAAGAGAAAGAACCCACGAGTCGTTGGCACCAAAAATTGCTTGATGCCTAGCTGCAGGGGTGGAGCCACAATGGGGCATAAGGGGCAACTGCCCCCTTTAATTTTTTATAAGCATGTTTATGTGCAAAAATATAAATTAGGAGTTGAAAAGTCCCATAACTAGAAGTTACAAAAAAAAATATAGGAAATAAAAAAGAAAAAAAGAATACTCTGTGTCTTCACGTTCAAATAAAACAAATACATGTTTCATGGAAAATCATCCATTTTTGAATTTTCTTATATGCATTCTAATAAAATCATGACAAAATCTTTTTTTCAGCAACCTTTTTTTTATATGGTTTAGGCTATTTTGAAAAAAATATTTTTGATGTGATTGATAATAAAATCATTATAAAACGGTTTTAAAATATAAAAATTCAAAGAAAATAATTATAATGTAATTTTTTTTATTTTAAAAGTATTTTTAAATTAATTTTATTTAATATAAATTAGTATATATATTTCAAATTAATTTTTTTATATATATAATACATGTCTATATAATAAATAATACCAAATATTTATTAATAATTTATTCCCTCATTTAAAAAATTCTAACTTCACCACTGCCTAGCTGTCTAAGCGGAAATGTATAATGGAATGGTTTTTATGGTCCTGACTGCTTGTCACATTCTTCTCCATACATCACTCAATTTGAATGAAGAATCTTTCTCTCTCTCTCGTCCAAGGAGCTTGATATCATGGCCTTGTCTTGTGGTCTATAACCTATCGTACAATTCCAAGTTGGAGCTTCAAGCAATTTAGATAGGAGCTTTTGTTGAGCTTTTTAACAAGGCGACAAACCTCAAGATAAAATTACCGTAGCTAATTAAGAGAGCAATATTTCAATGTATGCGGGCTCTCCTATACTTGTTGATGTATCGATTGTACACAAAGTGCCCCCCAACTCCTAGATTCATTTATATTGGTTCCATTACTTGTTTATTCTTGTTTTGTACCTAGCTTGCTCAGCTCCATCAACTTCATGGAAACGAAAAACACCAATGGGTCAAGAAGCTACGAGCATGACATTATCGGTTGGTTTGAGGACATATCCGAGAAGGCCGGCCAAGTCCAGACCGAGACTCTTCGCCGAATTCTTGAGCTCAACTGGGGTGTGGAGTATCTCAAGAAATGGTTAGGGGACATTGATGTCCGAGATATCGATGCAAGTGCATTGGAGTCTCTTTACACTTCTTTGGTGCCTCTTGCTTCCCATGCAGATTTAGAGCCTTTCATTAACAGAATTGCAGATGGGGATACTGCTCCTTTACTCACTCAACAGCCCATAACACTTCTATCCTTAAGGTATGCACTTCCTTTTACCTCCTTTTTTTTTTACCAGTTCTCGGATGCTTGGACAACATTACTATAGCATAAGCTTATCTTTTCAGATATGATGTGGAAAATGGAATCAGAATATATACAGGATTATCATGGGTAATGGGCTCTATTAGGCTCTTCTTCATTTCATGATCAGATACCTTACGGTTGTCTTTTAGGATTGGCTAATGGGTACAAAAGCTCAGCTTTTTTACATTGATTTGAAAGGATTCCATTAGCCATTATTTCCACCATTTATGTCAGAATATTTTCAGATTTATTTTCCACTTTCTTGGATGATTCTGATTTTGTTCACGGTCACATTTTTATCAAGCTCTGGAACCACAGAAGGAAGGCAGAAGTACGTTCCTTTCACTGACCATAGTGCCCGAACCACTCTTCAGATTTTCAGCTTGGCAGCAGCCTACAGATCAAGGTTCATCCAAACTCTCTCCCTCTTGCACAAACACAACCCAAATCTTTATGGTCTTTAAGAAGATCATCTCTGGAATCAAATGTCACTCATACTTAGAATATTAGATAGACAATTAACTTAAGAAAAGATGGATAAGTACACTTTATACGTTGTGTGGCCCAACTGTCGGACATGAGAAAAAAATATAGTAGACTATACTCTTAACTTAATTATAACAGAACTGTTCAAGATATTTATTTTTCTTATACTCTCTCATTGTTCTATGTGATGGACGTAGGGTTTATCCAATAAGGGAAGGAGGAAGGATCCTTGAGTTCATATACAGCAGTAAACAATTCAAAACAAAAGGAGGGTTAACAGTAGGAACAGCTACAACCCATTATTATGCAAGTGAGGAGTTCAAGATCAAGCAAGAAAAAACAAAGTGCTTCACTTGTAGTCCACCAGAAGTCATTTCTGGTGGAGACTACAAGCAATCTACTTATTGTCATCTTCTCCTTGGCCTCTACTTCGGTGATCAAGTAGAGTTTATAACATCTACCTTTGCTTACAGCATAGTTCAAGCCTTTAGAGCATTTGAAGATGTTTGGAGAGAAATATGCGATGACATTAAACAAGGTACTCTAAGTGAAAGAGTCACCTTGCCAAAGATGAGAAAAGCTGTGCTGGCTATCATCTCTCCAAATCCAAGCTTAGCTTCAAGAATAGAAGAAAGCTGCAAGGAGTTGGAAACTCTAAACTGGCTTGGTTTGATTACTAAACTCTGGCCAAATGCCAAGTATGTTTACTCCATAATGACAGGCTCCATGCAACCTTACTTTAAAAAACTAAGGCATTATGCTGGGGGCTTGGCATTAGTGAGTGCTGATTATGGATCAACAGAGAGTTGGATCGGAGCTAATGTGGATCCTTATTTGCCTCCTGAAGATGTTACTTTTGCAGTAATACCCACTTTTTCATACTTTGAGTTCATGCCACTTTATAGAGAGAATCAAGATTGTAGCTCAGCCATTGATGACTTCATTGAAGATGAGCCAGTACCACTCTCAAAAGTTAAGGTTGGGCAGGAGTATGAGATTGTCCTCACTACTTTTACTGGTAAGTTTAAATCTTTTTATCCTATAGTTCTTACTATATTTTCCATTTTGATCATATCATCAAGTTTTTCCAGTAAATTAAATGTCCATTTCCTGTGTCGATTGATATTTTCATCATATATTGGACATGGTGATCAAGCTAGCATCTAAAATCATTGAGTTTCTTTTATGGGACTGGACTTATTGTGTCCTGCACATTTAATGTCCCTGGAAAATCATTAGTGCATTAATGATGTGTTTGTCAGCCATTGATAATTAAGCCTCCGTTTGTTATTGTGTTTTAAATGGGAATGGTTAAAATTTATTTATTTTTATTTAAAATTAATTTTTTATAATATTAAATCTGACGTAAAACTTAATTTTAAAAAAAATATAAAAATATATTATTTTAATATATTTTTAAATTAAAAACACTTTAAAAAAACAACCTTCATGCCACTTAAAACACCCGCAACCCTTTTCTACCATTGATGTGACATGTCGACAATTCACAGAAAAAACGTGAATCTATTATCCCTTCACATGATTGAAGATAAAACCCGTACAATTTAGGAAGTCGGTTCCAAAAACTTGAAGCTAGGTTTCCATGGTCACAAGACTGTCCACAAGCCATGGTTTTAGATTACTATATTCACTAGTCATGTGATTTGTTTCGTTTTTATCTCGAGTTTGATTTTTTATATATATATTTGTCACTTTCACGGTGTTTTACCTACTCAATGGACTTATAGGATGTTCAGTTGGCCGTGGGGAATAGTCGTGGTGCGCGCAAGTTGGCCCGGACACCCCACGAGAATAATAAAAAAAATAATACTAGACTTCAGTTTCTTGTGGTGTAAACATTCCATTGGTTCAAAAAATTTCTAATAAATTCAGCCTGGTGTTCATGGTTTATTTGATTATCAAGATCGTTGATCTTTTTTTTTTTTCAATTAGATAATCACTTTAGAGGGCATTGAGTTTCCAATTATCTTACATCAGGAATTTGTAATGAGTAATTGATGGAAATTCCTTAAAAACTCATGCAGTATAAGTTTGATTTGAATTCTTTGAAATCAGAACCAAAGAAGAACGAAACCAAAAATGAGAAAGCAAGGGAATTAGAGGATTAAACTTGGGTTCAAATCTTATCCTATTTCATGGGGGGATTTTATTTTTTTTTTGATGAAGATACATATCAAGTCACCTAATTATTATTATTATTTTTTAAATTTGTCCAGGGCTTTATAGATGCAGGCTAGGGGATGTGGTGGAAGTGGCTGGCTTTCACAAAGGGACACCGAAATTGAACTTTATATGCAGGAGAAAGCTAATTTTAACCATAAACATTGACAAGAACACTGAAAAAGATTTACAATTAGTGGTGGAGAAAGGGTCTCAGGTACTCACGAGCAAGGGGAGAGCAGAACTAGTGGATTTTACTAGCCATGCCGACGTAGAAAAGCAACCAGGTCACTACATAATTTACTGGGAAATCAAAGGAGAGGTCGAGGAAGGGATTCTTGGCGAGTGTTGCAAGGAAATGGATGCATCGTTTACTGATCATGGCTATGTGGTATCAAGAAGAACCAACTCCATTGGACCTCTCGAGCTTCGCGTTGTCAAGATAGGGACTTTCAAGAAGATATTGGACTATTTCATAGGCAATGGGTCAGCATTGAGCCAGTTCAAGACTCCTAGGTGCACTAGCAACCAAGGAATATTGAAAATTCTCAATGGTAGCACCATTAAGAGGTTCTTCAGCACTGCATATTGTTAGTGATATAATTCCAATAATTTTTGTTTGTTGTCGTAGTACTCAATTAATAATTTGTAACCTGGATTTAATCATTTTATTTTAAGAGATTAAATTTTTGAATAAAATTATATTGACTGAATATTTTTATATTATTTTTTAACAAACATTAATTATCCTTAGACGTTGATTCAATTTTAGAAAGAGAAAT
>Ga0325410_1000293_pt1 | contig 50233 bp, 22 predicted proteins | sample PopdelMetagenome_16_FD_206182 | JGI IMG/M metagenome (GOLD analysis project Ga0325410, IMG submission 206182) | Populus deltoides microbial communities from Bellville, Georgia, United States - Xylem-PdIQD-R3 | ecosystem: Host-associated > Plants > Phyllosphere > Stem > Wood/Secondary xylem...
TGACCCAATTACCGAATAGTGTTCCAGTTTGGACTGCACCAGCATCTCTTTTCTAAGTTTGGCCATCTCTTTGTCCTTTCAATTTCAGTACTTCAACTCATCAATCAATTCTTTCATTTATGTGATATGCCTGCATTTAAGATGAACATTTACCATAAATTAAAGGTATCTTATATTATTAGATATGTTATTATAAAACATGTTTTAGTTAAGGAGTTATTGATACTTCAAGTGCAAAATGATGATATAAAACCTTGATAAAAATGCACTTTTAAGTACTAATCAACCATTACACACGCTACTATTGGCTTTTTCTCATGACTCTCAAATCCGATTTACCATAATCTTTCCATAGTTGTATGTTTTACTTGAAAAGAAATTTAAGTTTAAAATCACACACCTTTAATCAAACAATGGTGGTGAATACATAATCTTAAAACCTTACCTAAATAAATATGGCATCAGCCATCTCACTACTCCCTCACACACTCCTCAACACAATGGTATTTCTGAACGTCGACATCATCAAATTGTTGAAACATGAATGACACTCCTTACCCAAGCAAATCTACCCCCAAAAATTCTAGTCTTTCCTTTCAAACAGTAGTTTACCTTATCAACAGACTTCCTACACCCATCCTCTAGAACAAATCCTCTTTGAATGCTTATTTAACAAATCACCAAATTATAATAAAGATCTTTGGTTACCTATGCTACCCATGGGTAAAACCATTTAATTTTCACAAAGCATAACCATAATCAAAACCATGTATCTTTGTGGGATGTTCTACCTCTCAAAGTGTATATATGTGCTTAGATCCTCAAACACATCGCACCTATATATCTTGACATGTCTCCTTTAATGAAGCATAATTTCCATCCATATATCCCTTATCAAAGCCTCAATCAAACAACACAATTAACCATTACAATACTTTCATCCCTCACCATTAATCCCACTGTTATCACTACTACTTCCAATGCCACTCCTACTCTATAAACTTCATCTTTAGATATCTCCTCTCCATATGTAGATACAACTGCTCCAACAACATCCTTGCCTATTGCAACCCCCCAACCGAGTTCCTCCTTGGATCAACGCACTCATTCCATGATCACTAGAGGTATGAATCACATTCACAAACCAAAAAAGCTTTATTTTGCTACTAAACATCCTTTAGCAGACTCCCTTACTTCGACTAATGTGCGTGAAGCACTAAAGGGTCATCATAGGAGGCATGCCATGAGTGAAGAATTCAATGCCTTGGTGAAACATGGTATTTGGGAACTGATTCCACCCTCTCCTCACATTCATCCCGTTGGCTGTAAGTGGGTTTTCAGAAGTAAAAGGCATCCAAATGGTTCAATAGCAACGTACAAAGCCAGGTTAGTGGCCGAAGGATTCCATCAAACAATATGGGATTAATTATCATGAAACCTTCTCTCTTGTCATCAAACCTACCACCATCAGAACCATCTTATCACTAGCCACATCCTGCAACTGGCCACTTCGACAACTTGATATAAACAATGCTTTTCTTCATAGCACCCTAGATGATGATGTTTATATGCAACAACCACAAGGCTTCATTGATGCTGACAAACCTCATTACATCAACACACTTCACTAATCTTTAAGTGGCCTGAAACAAACACCTCATACCTGGTATCAAACTCTGAGCAGAGGACTTCACTCCCTTGGCTTCACATAATTTAAGGCAAATCCATCACTTTTTATATATCATCGTGAATGTAATATTGCTTATTGTTTGGTCTATGTTGATGGTCTTATAATCACAGGAAACAACTCCACTAAACTAGATACTATCATTCAATCCCTAGGGCATCAATTCAATCTCAAAGATCTCGGCAACTTGCATTATTTCCTTTGTGTTGAGGTGATTCCCACCAACACAGGCTTATTTTTAAGTCAACACAACTACATCTATGATCTACTATCCCGTTACAAACTTAATGGAGCTAAGCCAACCCACACACCTCTTTCCACATCAGAAACTTTGCAACTTCATGGTGGGTTTGCTGCCACTAATTCCACCATTTTCAAGAGTGTTATTGGTGCCCTTCAATACCTCTCTCTCACACGACCTGATATATCTTTATCTATTAATCACCTAGCACAATTTATGCATAAACTAACCCACTCTTACTGGTTTGTTGTCATGCGACTCCTTCGTTACCTAAAAGGCACCTTGTATCATGGTCTTCACCTTAGATCTTCTTCATCAATTTCCTGCACAGCATACTCAGATGCTGATGTAGATGATCGAGCAGGAAATGTAGATGATCGTACATCCACTAGTTCCTACATTGTTTTCCTAGGATCAAATCCAATCTCGTGAAGCGCAAGAAAGCAGCGTGCAGTTGCTTGCTCCTTAACAAAAACAGAATATAGAGCCTTAGCTACCATTGCATCAGAACTTGGTTGACTCTATTTATTATTTCGAGAACTCAACTTGGTTGTTCCACACATTCCTAAAATTCTCTATGATAATATGGGCGCCACACAACTCAGCCACAATCATGTTCATCATTCCAGAATGAAACACATCGCTATTGACTTATATTTTGTACATGACTATGTTACAAAAGGTCTTCTTCAGGTTCATCATGTATCATCTCACGACCAACTAGCAGATCTTCTGACTAAAGCACTACCTCGCATAAGATTCACCCATTTGTGAACCAAGATCAACATCACCAATGGTGAGCCCATCTTGAGGGGGAATGCAAAAAATCCAGCCACTGATCATGCTCCTTCGGTGACAACTATTCCATTAATAAGAGAAAATCAAGCTGTAAAGAATCTAGCCACTGATCATGCCATTAGTCCTTTGGTTACAACCATCTCATCAACAAGAGATAATCAAGCCATAATAGCCAATCTATCAAAGAGTTAGAATTATAGAAATCAAGCCATAATAACTAATATGTCAAAAAGTTAGAATCATGGAATTCCTGTAAATAGATATTTTGCATCTCTGTATATATACTCTTACAATGTAACAAAAAACAAGCAAAAACGATTTGAAAAATAAAGAAAATCTAGAAACCTTAATCACCCTGTGGTGTTGTTTCTCTTATAGGTAAACATATTGGATCTCTACTGGTAATCATGGATTGAAAAATAAAATGTTAGTCCGATGACCCCTTCATTGTCTAGATCTCCTAGTGATTAAAGAGTTGTTAAGGTTTGGAATTTGGTAAATGAAAATAGAATGATAGCTTGGGGTTCAAGGATATAAGGGGTGTCTTGTTTGTATGGGAGGTTTGGGAGGATGAAAGGGTTTTGTTGATAATAGTTGCTTTCTCTTGTCTCCCTCCTTTTCTTTTTTTTTTCTTTTCTTCCTTTTTAAAGGATTTTTATAGCCAAAAGAGAAGGGTCTAGAGCTGGCTAGCTAGTTGAATCATTTACTTTGATGTTGGGCAAGAGATTTTGGTCATTTGATCCACAAGAGGATAGTTGTCCATCCTATTTGTTAGCTGGCATTGCAAGTACTCAAACATCCTTGTAGGTTGGGACAACTGAGTATGTGTTTGGATGGGATATTTGGGAAGTCTTGGAGGTAAAGGAAGAGGATGAGAGTGTTTAAATCATGAAGAGTAAACTTGTTTCGTTGATTGGAGAAGCTTGTGGTCATGATTTCATGAAAGGAAAGAATGGAGAAGAGTCTGGAATGGTGACCTGGACCAGGCTTCCTTCATTTTTCATTAAAAGGCAACTAAAAAAAAGATAATAAATGGTGGTGCAAAATCAAAACGATGTTGTAACAACCCGGCTTTTCAATCCCAAAACAACAGTAATTTTTTTTTAATACCTGACATACATGGTGCCGGTAATCAGCAAACCTGATCCCTCACATCAACAAAATACAATCCATACAATCAACATTTCATTTAAAAGTGAATCTTACATAAACACATAATATTATGGTTGCATGATTAGAAGTTAATATTAAAAATATACATACATAGACATGAGTTTGCATTCCTATCCTACTAATAGCCATTACGAATTTAAACAAAAGGATCTAATAAAAGTTATACATTCAATACTTTGATTCATACAAAATACATTGTGATTTAGAATGCATCTACATGATTCCTTGCAAAAGTAGGTTCCTGTGTATTGGGTTTCCTAGACATCTCGTTGGTATGACGTCCTGCTGCAGTACAACACATTTAAGAGAATGCAATTACTTAATAATAATAATAATAATGGTAACTAAACGGTCTGGTAGTTAAATGAAGCATTAACATTTATAATTTTTTCATGTGCTTCGTATAAACAGCTTGTAGTACATATAGATGCACCAATTGTTACAATCAACCTAATCTTAAACCCGACTATCCTCTTAAGGCATCATTTGCTGAGGTTAACTGTTCACTCACCCCGGTCATCCACTTCGGATGTCATTAGCCAAAGCTAATCAATTGTTCGTCCTGGTCATCCATTCGAATGCCATTAGCCAAAACTAATCATTCTTTTGTCCCAGTCATCCATTCAGATGCCATTAGCTAAAGCTAATCAGTCGTTCATCCCGGCCATCCATTCGGATGCCATTAATCGAAGCTAATCAGTCTTTAGTCCCGGCCATCCATTCAGATGCCATTAGCCTAAGCTAATCATTCTTTTATCCCGGCCATCCATTTGGATGCCATTAGCCGAAGCTAATTAGTCATTCATCCCCGCCATCCATTCGGATGCCATTAGCTGAAGCTAATTAACCATTTGTCAACATTTAAGCGTTCAACAATCTAATATCTGTTCTAACACAATATGGTAATATTCATGATAAAGTATTTCATTATTCAACGTATAAAAAAGGAAGGTGCAAGTCACCTACCTGCTCCATCGGTGGGTTGTTCTTGTCTTGACGATGGTCCAATCCCGACTACACCACCTAAGACATCAATGGTCACAAATCAATACATTTGTATTTTTGAATCACTTTCATCACCACACTTATTTCAAGAGTTCATATGTTCACATTCAAGTGTTCCATATTTTACACCATCATACCATGAAATTGTTATTAGTATTTAAGTCATTTCTGCCTAGGAGGCTTATTGTAGAAATCGACAGCGAGAACTGGTTCGCTGCAGGCTGCCCAATTCGGCAGCAACAACTGTTTCGCTGCTGGCACCACAATTTTAGCAACAAATGCTAACTCGTAGCCTACAACTTAGTTTCGGCAGCGAATCACAATTTCGTTGCAGCCAAATCAACTTCGGCAGCGATTTGCTGCAGGTAACTCCACTTTGGCAACGAATCGCAGTTCGCTGCAGAACACGCCATTCGACAGTGAATTGTTAATTCACTACAGATGACGCAGTTTCGGCAGCGAATCACAAATTCATTGCAGACAACTCAGTTTCGGTAGTGAATGCTAGTTCGCTGCAGCCAACGCAACTTCGGTAGCGAATCACAAATTTGCTGCACAACACACAATTCGGCAGCGAATGCTAATTCGTTGCAGAAGACTCAGTTTCAACAGCGAATGCTAATTCACTGCAGCCGACGCAGTTTCGGCAGCAAATCACAATTTCGCTGCACAACACACATTTTGGCATGAACACACACCACACATGCTGTAAAAACCCTAACATATACACTATCACTAAGTTCCAGCAGAACACACATTGAAACCATCAATTTCAGCACATAATCCTTCAACAAAATCCCAGCAGAACACACACACTGAAAACCATCAATTACAGCATATAATCTTTCAATAAATTCCAGTAGAACACACACATTGAAACCATCAATTTCAGCACATAATCCTTTAACAAATCCCAGCAGAACACACACATGCATGCTGGCCAACCCCATAGTTAAAGCCAGCCCTCTACCATGATTTGTTATTTCCATTTTATTCATTTTTCTTTGTTAGATATTCTGAAATTGGCTTCATTTCATTTCTATTTCCTTGTCCTCCTAGTAAATTTCAGTTTCCTTCACAACTAGCTTAGGTCTTAAGTCAATTTTCTTAGGGTTTTCTTCTTCATTTCCGTTTCTAGTCTTAAGGAGAAGAGGAAGGGAGTTTCATGACCCATACCTTTCGAATCTAACTAAGTTTGAGGAAGGTTTGACACTATTTTTTCTCTTCTCCTGCCGGTTCTCCTCCTTCTTCCTCTCACGTTTTCCAGCCCTCTTTTTCCTTTCCTTCTAAGCAGTTATCCAATCTTCTCTCAAGGTCTCATCTTTCCTTCACATGTTGACAAAGCACTCTCTACTGATTTGGTTTAGGTTTCTGTTGTGAAAGAGGAAGGGAAGAACGACATGCAGCTGTTGTTTGGGAAAAGGATGGATCATTCTCTCTCCTCCTTGTATTTATACTCCCCATCAAATGAAATGGGTTGTTTGGGGGTTGGTTTAGATGTGTTCTTATCCTTGTTTTGATCTATCTAAAACCGGTTTTACCCCTCCCTCCTAGCTCCTTGTTTTAATTTTTTTTAAAACAAAAACTGTGTCGCTGCCGATGCAGAAATCGGCAACCAAAACTGCATCGCTGCCGATCAAGAAATCGGCAGCGAAAACTGCTTCGGTATAGATGCAGAAATCGGCAGCCAAAACTGCGTCGCTGCCGATCAAGAAATCAACAGCCAAAACTGCTTCGCTACAAATGCAGAAATCGGCAGCGAAAACTGCGTCGCTGCCAATCAAGAAATCGACAGGATCATGCACCTTTTCTTTTCTAGTTGAATTTCCTAGTTTAAACAGAAAAAAAATACAACTGGTTCAATCCAGCCTATTCTTGAAATAAACAACTCGCACACACTCCCTTTCCAAAAAAAATCAATACACTAAGGTGTATCGCTGCTGATGCAGAAATCAACAGCGAAAACTGAGTCATCAATTATATATATATATATATATATATATATATATTTCTTTTGGGTGTTTACAGATGTCGTTTCTTTTTTTTTCATTTATTCTCATTATTCATAAAACGACACCGTTTAGTTAATCAATTAGGGCTAACCTTTTCCAATTCAATTTAAGTACCTAATCTTCGTAATCTTGCAATTGCATCTTCTATTAGCCTTAAACTTTTAGAATATTTGCAATTTTAACCTTGACGTTCTTTATTTGGACCCTCAGATTTCAATTCCTTCTATAAATTGATCCTTGGTTTTTAAAGTGTACAATTTAGTCTCTGGCCATTAAACTTTTAATTTGTTTCAATTTGACCCTTAGTTCAGACAATTTAAGTCCCTAAATGTACATGCCTTTTACATCTTAGTTCTTGGTTTTGAATTTTTTCACTCAAGCCTTTAATTGGCCTTTAAACTTTCTTTTATTCACAATTAAACCCCTGAATTGACCAATTAACTTATTAAGATTCAAAATTGGTCCTATAACTTCTAGTTCTTGAAATTTGACATGAATTAGGCTTCCAAACTTAATTTTTCTTCAATTAAATCATTAACTAAGTCAATTAAACCCATTAAAAATTTAGTTAAGTCCTTGAATTTAATTAATTTTTCTAATTTTGATAATATTGACTTTGAAACTTAATTTTGCTTTCGATTAAGATTTTGGTTAAATCAATTAAGCCCATCAAAAGTTAATTAGGCCTCAGTCTTCAATATCTTTCTTTGATTTGTTCCTAAATTATCATTTTTTTTCTTTAATTAGGCCCTTGATTGCTTCAATTGAGTTCCCAACCTTTGCTATTTGGTCCTCCAACTTCTAATTTATACGATTAAGTATTTTTTTTAATTTTTTTATTTTTGAATATTTCAAACAGAGAAAATATTTTTACATAAAAGAAATTTGAAGGATCTAAAATTGGGTTATGATAGTTTCTCCCTCTTTACAATACTTATTATAAAAAGTCTTGTAAGAAACTTTAGAAAGTAATTTTGTAAAGAAAAGAAAAGGTGTGAAAGCCTTCGCAGGTTGGGAAAAATCCACTAAGGATTTTTTATATTAACAAATCAAGAGGTTGTTATCCTTGTAGATGTTGTAAAAGTCAATTATTTTACAGATCAAGAGTTTTCTCTTTGTTTTTAAAAATGATATTATTATTTGGGCGACTTGCCAGTTATGTGAAAAATATCTAGAATTCTTCACGAATGATCTATGTTTAAATGGTCTGTCAGTGGTTTGTGATCGAGTGACCTGCCTGTTATAAAAAAATATCTAGGATTTTTTCACGAGTGAAATGATTGATTTTGATTGATGTTGCTTTTTTAATGGTGTCTTGGATTTTTCTAAGGAGATGCTTTGGATTTATTCTAATGTGATCCTTCTTTTAATTTTTTTAGGGTTATCCATGTTGGACTTTTAGTCATGTCGAGATCAATTCAAATTGGATTTCTAATGGTTAACATTTATTATACCTTTCAGGTTGTTTTCAACGAATCTTCCTTATAAAACTCTTAAAAATATTATATAATGTTTATGTGTGCTTTTTGAAATATAAACCCCCTTTTCTTTTCAACCCCTTGAGCCATCTTGATCATTTTGCTTCAAATCTACCTGAGCCGGCCTATATAAGTCTTTTCATAACTTTTACAATGCCCTCAGTGACCCATTTATCGGATGAAAATTTATGGCTTGCAGGTTGATTTGAGGAGACTATCTTGTGCATCCAAGTGCATAACACTAATCGTCTAAAAGGGTTTAAATCAAAGTAGCTCCCTTGTCTTTTTTTAACTATCATGAGTAGATTAAATTTCTTTTATAGCTGAAATTGCCCCCTTGTATTTTTTTTCATTCCTTTCAAAATATGTTTTTGGTAGTGACTTAACTAAACATGGTTTTTCAAAAGCCTTTTTTATTTTCTGGTTTGGTTTGAGTGAGATAATCTCTATTCATAGTGACTTTTAGACTCTTGATCCTTTCTAGTTTTGAAAACATACATTATTTTGATGTGAGTTTAAAATATCTTACTTTTTGAATTTTGCGATTCTTTGGGGTTTTTAGGAGATGAATGGTTTGTTTTCTTGTGTTGAAAAAATTAAAATGAGTGAAAGTATTTGGTGAGGTGACCTTTTTTTTATCAATTTTAAAACAAGAAACTATAGTAAAAACTCGAGGTTTTGAGAAAAAAATTTCTTTTGACAAATAATTTTATTAGCATGAATAATATTGAGTATCTAATTCATAATGTTACGATTATTATAATGAAGTCTTTTGCATTTTTAAAATAATTTTTATTGGTCCAAATTTCTTCTTTACCTTATTAGAATGGACTTTTAAAGGTATATAATGCAAGATATGACTATTTTCTATGAAAAAAAGGATTCATAAAGCTAAAAGAGTGTTTCAGGGTTTCAAAGACTTAGAAACACTGTTAGCTGCTTGACTTATTATATCTTTCATATTTCTTTTCTTTTACCATTTTTCTTTTACTTTACCCTTTTTATTATTCTAGAGGGGTATCTTTATTTGCTTAGATTTTTTTTCTTCTTAGTTTAGGCATGTCCCCTAGCATTTAAGTTTTTTAGGCTTTCTTGCTTTTGGATTTTTTATGGCATTTTCTCAGTCTTTGATCTTTGAATTTTCACATGCCTCTAATGTGGGGTGTGATCCTAGTCAATCCTTATAAAAGAAAACTTATTCAGGCTCAAATGAAGACCACTAAGAATATATTAAATTTAGAATGTGAAATAATAACAAAGATGTTTCTTCCTCATTTTAAACACAAAACCAATAAACTTTGACTTTGTCTAATGTAATGGTTTGGACTTTTATATAGGATTGTGTTTTTGTGAATCCCTGACTAGTAAATCTACTACATGCAATTATGCATTCGGTTAAAACATGGCTCAAGAGGCATGGTGTGAAGTCAATTGTGATTTTTGGTTGAATACTTATTCTATTTGAGGTTTGTAGGTCACCTTTGAATGAGAATTGCTTGATTAATTCTTTCGTCATCCTACAAGCAAGATATCGAATACTATTTTGAACAAATATAAAATTACTTCTAAAATCAAAACCAGTTCAAGTCCAATTTTCCAAACAGTCATTAAGGAAGACATTTTTTTTAAAATAAACTTTTGACAAATGTTTGAGCTTGTGAGATCATATAAGGCTGCAATGCATGTTTTATTGGTTGTCATGTTTAATTATAAAAAAAAGGCAAGAATACACAAAGAGAATTCTTGGCCAAAACTTAGGTTTATTAATGAGAATGGATACATCATATAGAAAGTATTTCTTTTTGGAATCTGAGTTTATAGGCCTAACTATCCATATTGGCTAATAGTAATGCTCTACATGAGAACATCTTTTTTACCATATAAGAGCCTTCATAGTTCGGTGCTTTTTTGCTACAGTCTTCATTCAGTAATGGAAAAATCTTTCTCAATACTAGATTGCCTTCTTTGAACTCTCTTGGCCAAACTTTTTTGTTATGTACTTTTTATATTCTTTTTTGGTACAATTGATATTGATAGATTGTCATTAGCCTTTTTTTGTTGATCATGTTTAACTACTCATATCGTATCTTTTCTCATTCAGTCTCTTTCAATTCTGACTCCAAAAGGACCCTTAGAGATGAAATTTCTACTTCCCAAAGTATAACTACCTCTATTCCATATACCAGTGATGTAACACCCCTATATAATTTCTATTTGAGTATATAAGATAACCATAAATAAAATAGAAAAGAAACATGGAATTTTTTTTACAACTCGGGAGTACGCATATTATCCTGATAATACTTCTCATTTGAAAATTAGTTTTCGGTGAGAAGGGGTTTCTTATTCCAACAATGTTGGTGCCTTGCGACAGGTTTTCATTATGTCACATTCCTATCAAACCTGATTTCTTAGCTTTTCAGGAGTTGTATCATCTTCATTGTGGATTGCTTGACCACGTGATCAAAAGATTTGTATCATTAATGATACAATCAAAGAAAAGGTTGAACATGGAAATTTGGATTATAGCGTAATTATGCATGTTGTCCAGTTTTATGACAACAATCATAATTCTCAATTCGACTGTTTGATTAGGATGAAAATTTATCCAGAGTTTCCTAGAATATTATTCTATGCTGGGATAAAATTTTAGGTCAATCGAAGTTCAGAAAGGCCTTACGATATAGGTCAGAACAGGTTGCACAAATTTTGTTATTTACTTCTTTTTGACTCGTAGACTTCCTATTTGGCAAGGATCTTTTTTCTTCAAGGATGTGATAGCTTTTTATGAGAAATTCCTAGTTCTACAAAGATCTTTAATGGGTTGAAACATAGTTTTCAAATGTGTCAAGGATTCATTAATGTTCCAAAATCCTTTTCTTACAAGTATTCCTTATTCATCATAACTATAAGAGGAAAGAAGGGATAGTGATATTTAATGACAGATTGGTTAGCTTATTTTAGGAAGTTTTCTAATCCTACAAGGAAGGTTAAAGAAAGGCAATAAATGTTTTCATGTTTTGAGAGGATTCTTTAAAGTTACAATTAAATATCATAGACAAACAAGGAAACTAAAGGGAAGGCAACTTCAACAATCAATTTCCTAGCTTATTTTGGATATCTAATGGTGGCAACAAAAACTTTAGTGTTTTTAGGATGGGAATTTCATTCATCACATTATTTAAACTAGGAAAATTATTTATTTTAAGCTATTTTGTTTAATCAGATGCAACAACTTTAGTTTATATGTTAGATTTGTTATTTTTATTATTTTCTTCATGTTTGGGCTTAGTTACATACTTTGGGTTTATTGTAATCATGTGAATGAAGAGTAATGATATCAGTGCAATTGATATCGACATCATTGTGCTGCTTATATGGTTAAAGGTTAAAGATTTGATTGCTGAGGATGGAAAAAGAAAAGGATTGTTAAAAAAGGCTTATTTCCTAGGATAATAGTTAAAATAAAATTACCTTGAATAGTTATGCAGACGTTATAAAAGGTTCAATATGTCAACATTCAAAGTTGTTATGAGTTGTCAAGTGATAAAAAAAAAACTAGTGATGGAAATTAAAAAGGACATGGATTTATTGATTGGTCAACTATTTGGGTGGTGATTAAGGATGTCAGAAGAATTAATATTGGAAATGCATTAATGGTCATATGTAACAAGGGTGAGGTTAAGGTTGAATTAAGAAAGAGACAAAGAGGAATAACAAATGAAACTTTTCTAAAGGAAGAGGTGATTAGCCTTGTAAAAGAAAAGGGATAAAAGAGTTAAAAGGTGATAAGAGTGGCATGTAGAAGGATTGGAACGAGAATTGTATACAGAAACTCGGTTAGTGAAAGGATTCCTTAGTGTTATTGGGTACTAGAGAGTGAGGGTTATGCTAGCCAACATAATCATAACGAGACTAGAGGATTGATAATTAGCTATACTGATAACGGGTTACACAGAAGTGATGACTATTTTAGTGACATGGGGCTGAGCAACAAAAAAGAGAAAAGACATTGTTTTGATAATGGGATAAAATGTGTGTGTATGTGTGTGTGTAGAGACTATTTAGTCATCTTACAATAGATCTTATAAGACTGTTAATTGGTGTGATGCGGATCAACTCACAAACACCATCAAGGATCCATTACATATTTCAATTAGGCCAATCACAAGGTCCAAAGCAAATGTATTGAAGGAAGAATTAAATGGGCTTGTTTTACAGGTTTCGACCAAAGTTAATATAGGAGATCCATTGGAGCATCAAAAAGAGGCTATAGTCCATTTAATTCAAGTGCAAGAGGGATTCAATCCAACCTTATTTAGGCTTTAAAATCTTAGCAATAAAGGTGTTAATTTTCCTTAAGTTTTGGTTAGCCATGTCTTTATGATTCCATGTGTTTTATGGATTTCATATTAATTGTGTAGTCCCTATGGTTTATAGAAACATTAATTATTTTATGTATGTATTAGGACTTTATATTTAAATTGGTTTCCATGCCAGATTAGGAGAGTATGAAACAAAGGAAATAAAAGAGTTAATGCTTGAAAAGAAAACAAAGTGGCAGCAACTTCTCTAAAATAAAGAAGTAAGAGGTAACAAGTTTTCTTAGTTTTCAAAAATAATAGTGGCGTAACAAGGCTCTATAAAAAGCCTTGTTTCAGAGTTATTTTGTTTTCTTTTCTTCTTCTTTTTCTCTCACAACAGCAAAGATAATTTATTCTCATGGATTTTATTTTTGTTATAACTTTTATTTGGGCTATTTAAATAGGGCCAACAACCTTGCCATTGTTTATAATGGACTTAATTCATATTGGGCTTAGTTTTGATAAATTATCTAAGGCCCAAGGCTTGTTTAGGTCTATACATTTGGGTTTATTAATATAAGTTTTGAGTCAGTTTTGTAAGTGGGCCAATTTAGCTCACAAGGGTAGATCCATTAGGGTTTTTATTTTCAAGAGTATAAATACTCTTTGTAAGGAAAAAATATTTAGACTTTATAATATTGTTGCTACCGAATTTATTCAGCTTATGTGCGAAAGATTCTTTAAATTTCATTTTCTTTATGTTCCATAAGTTTAGTTGAGTTTTTCAGTCTTCTTCTTCTCTTTGTATTTTTGGCATCTTAGTACAAAAAAAATGTAGTTTCATTTTATTATTATCCCTAAACATTAGTAACATAAAAGTACAAAAAAAAGGAATAAATGTTATTCAAGCTAGTTTCAGTTTTGCCGTGAAAACACAAAAAATATTGAAACCAAATCAAATCATCTTCAAATCACTTCAAAAATGATATAATGGTTATATCAAGTGAAATTGCACTATATATTAAATTTGGGCTCTTTTTTATGTTGTTTGAGTGGGGGGTTTTCATTCTGAGTTAAATTTTGTCATAGACTAATCATACACGGGTTTTCGATACTTAAGAATAAGAGAACAATCTATAAACTGAGATATGTTATTTATTAGGTATAAGGGTACAACATATAGAATTTGAGGTTTGGTCTAGGTTTCAATCCTGGTGTTTAAAATTGCGTACAGGTCAGATTTGCGTAAAATTACAAAAATATGTTTACTATTATTTTTCAATCCATTCAATTTATTTATGTTATATTTGGGCTATTTAGGAATCAAATAAGTGTTTTCATTAATTTTTGCTTATGTTTTATTTTGAGTCTTTGTATCATTCATATTTCATATGAATTCGTTTTGTTACTCGCGAAATCATAATCATAGTTTTATTTTGCTTGTTTTTAGTATCTTGTTGATTCTTGAGTCACTTTATATATATATGGATTGCATTACGATAGCCATTGACTTTGGTACATTGATTTTCAGTTCCGAAAGAACAACAAGAAGGTGAGTCGAGAGGTAAAAGACATAGTGAGAACAATTAAGTGAAAAGCCTTGAATTTTGTGAAACTCAAAAGCTATAAGGATATATTCTTCTTGTTAGTAATCAATTTTTATATATTCAAAGATGTTTGAAAATCACAAATCCGTGACACCGAAAGCAGATAACACCTTTAAGATATAAACTTTCGCCCAACAACTTGAGTTTCTGACTAGGGTGATGAAGGATCTAAAAGATGTGATGGCTTCGATGAGAAAAAAAATAGTGGAATTGATGAATTGAGAATGAGGGCTGATTGATGAAGAAACCCTATCTGAAGAGTCTACGAAATGTTAAAATTGATTGTTGATTTTGTATAAGAAAATACAAATGTAGATGATGATGACTATGACTTTGCATCCTTGAGAAATAGAGGTTGATTTGGGTATAACCAAAGCCAAAAGAATGTTAGTTTTGACCAAGATGGAATAATACGACCAAAAAATTGATGTCTTCTCCCAAGTGCAGGAGTGTCGAAGTAATAAATAACCCGGCAAGACCGGAGTCGAACCACGGGGAGGTTAACTGTATAAACTATAAATAAAAAATAGATAATAACAGAAAAGAAGTTGAATAGAGCTTTGAGATGTGATATTGATATTAGGATTAAACAAGGATAAAATAATTGCCAAGGTTAGAGGATCCACTAATGGTATTTCAAACAAGTATCGTATAAACTCTTTTTATTACTCACTTGGAAGGTTCCAATCGGATTATAAATTGTTAACATGATTACATTAGTTATTTTATTCGAATAGAGTTAATACTTGTAAATGTTGTCAGGCATTCATGATTATAACTTATGTTAACAACAAATCAAGTTCCTTTCATAGCATAGGTGTTGGTTATACCATATGATTGGGCTATGAAAGTGCCAAGTATTTGTTGTACCAAGGGTTATGCAATATAAATCTAGATTAACCATTTAACAAGCAAAGTATTAAAAGTGAACGAGATAACAAATACAAAACATGTTAGTATCAAACATTAAAGTCCATGTTGAGTTTATACTATACTTATTCTTACACCATTAGTGTAACCTTTTCACCTTGACATAATAAACTTAACTAAACATAATGAAAGAGATAAACATAAATAAACAAGATAAGAACATAAATAAGATATAAGTAAAGGAAAGGAAATGAAAAGCATAAACAAGAGATTAATATAAACAAAAGTTAAGCATTACAAAAATATAAAAAGAGAGAGAGCAAGAACATGATCTTGATTTGAAAACCAAGATACCTAAATGCATAGCAAATGCCTCCTTTTATAGACCAAAATTCAGAACTATTGATTTGATGACTACTTGTTGAGTGGGTGGCCACATCTTGACTTGATGACAATCATGATCTTCTTGTCTGAATAAACGTCATTGCTAACATCAAAATTTAAACAGATTGTTTTCATGAAAGTTCTAGAAAATTGTCTCAGCTTTCCAACAAAAAAAGAATCGGTGCATATAGACTTCTAGAACTCGAGATATAGGCTGAACACTGAACAGTGTCTGGGTTGTACGATAGATTTGGACTTCCAAACAACAGAATTGAGTCTTGGACTCCCCTGAATGTTTGAGGCCTATGTCTTAGCTTTCTAGCTATATAAACTAAACTGAAATCCAAGATCTACAGCTCCAGATATGACCCAATGACTGAACAGTGTTCCAGTTTGGATTGAACCGGTATCTCTTTTCTAAACTTAGCCCTTTCTTTGTCTTCTTAATTTCAGTAGTTAAACTCATCAATCAATCCCTTCATTTATGTGATAGGCTTGCATTTAAGATGGACATTTACCATAAATTAAAGGTATCTTATAGTATTAGACATGATATTATAAAACATGCTCTAGTTAAGGAGTTATTGATACTTTAAGTGCAAAATGATGATATAAAACCTTGATAAAAATGCACTTTTAAGTACTAATCATGAAACATTCATCCAAAGGGAGAATTCTCGTGATTTTGGGCTTCGTAAAAATCCAAGTGGAGAATTGAGGACAATTAAGATGAAAATACCATCTTTCCAAGGAAAGAATGATCCGAAGGCATATCTATAGTGGAAAATAAAGGTTGAATGGATCTTTAATTGTTATCCCTACACAGAAAAAGAAAAAAGCAAAAAGAGAGAGGCAAAACTTGTTGTCATTACGTTTACAGATTATACACTAATATATTAGGATCAACTTGTTATGCAAGGCTATACACATTAGAAATACAATCCAAAAATAAAGGTCATCTATATAAAGCATAAAAATAAATTATAGATTAGTCAGAATAATCTCTTCAAATATTAAATACATACAAAATAACTATACAACAACCGTTATTCAAAAAAGGCTATATAAGCAAAATAAAAAATAACAGAGAAAGATATTAATTGAAAAATTATTAATTTTTTTTTAAAAAAAGACATAATTTTTATCAATAAAAAATTTAAAATAAAAAGAAAAAAGAAAGAAACTTGGCACTACGAAGCCTAACAAGTTAAGCCAATGCGTTTAGTTCATCCAGAAATGGCTTGTGCACTAGCCTATATGGGCAGACCCACGCGTGCAAGTCTTATTTTTTTTAAAGCTAAGGGGGCTCCTCTAATGTTTTTTGAAAAAAAAAATCAGACAATGTGTCGTTTGCATTTGCTGAAAATTATAATTTTGAAAAATCATGATTAATTATTTTTTTGATCTAGAAACTCAGTTTTAACCTAAAACACCTAGAAAATATCCTAAACATTTTAATAAACCCATTAATGACCTTAAAAAAAAAACAACACAAAAATCTAAACAAAAATTCTTTCCAAGCTTAAATATATTTTTAGGTAATTTGAAAGTGAAAAAAATCTAAGTGGAGCCCCTGTTGCGATGTCGCGGTCGCACAAATTAATTACCCTAACTTCAAACACAACATATAAGATAGTATAGAGCAAGCAAGGGGTCGATCCCACGAGGAAGTTCAAGTCAGATTTTTATGCTAGATGATATGCAATTTTGGGGGGGGGTTTGGACGTTATCTAGGCTAAAGCAAAAGAAAACAGAAAACTATCAAACAAAATTTAATAAAATTAGAAAATTATCAAGAGAACAAACCTTGGTCACAAGCACACATCCACCTACAGAAATCAGAACTGATCATGGAAACGAAACATCAATTTATATTCTGAATATTTATCTCTTCTTAACATTGGTTAGTTAACGGATCCGCCGTATAACTAACCCTAACCATTAAACAACCACAGTGTCCGCACTAGTAATTTAATTTAATGGCAGCCTTAAGAACTAGATAAGTTGATTAATCAAGAAAACATAACTGTCCGCAGTCTATGTTTGATTTGATTGAATGTTCTCCCTAAGATTAATAACGTAGATCCGCTACAATTATTAAACTCAGTTGCTTCACAAGTTCATATACCACAATTCCGATTTTGATATCAAACTTAGCAATAGATTGTCTACAATAATAACTTAGAGTCCGCTCTAGCAATTAAAATAAACAATCATAGGAAAAATAAGCATAGGAGAACAAACATATTCATCATATAAACTGAAAAGAAAAGGTAAAACAAATCCCACAGTTCTTGAAATCCGAAAGTTTCCGTGTCCTTGCAACCAAGAAAAGGTGTTTAGCCTTGCATGTTTGTTGAACAACTAATCAAAAAGAAGGAAGAATGCATAATTTATGGTTTATTAGAGGAAGGGGGCGTTTTTCTCTTCTTAGCTGGCTGCTCCCCTTCTCTTCTCTCATTCTTTTTATATCTTAGGAAACCCTAGGTCTCTATTTTACAAAATAGTTCTCCATTAAGTAGACTGTTTACATTTAAGTACTTTAATAACTATTTTCCTAAAAAAAAGAAATAGCCTTGCATGAAATCTTCAAGCTTTGACTTAGAGGAGCTAAATTGCTGAAATAAAAACTTGGATATCGGTTTAGATGCTTCTGAACGTAATTTGAACTCGTTTCTTCACGAAACCTGTTTGCTGGCATAATTCAGATGTCATCTTTGAAAAATCATATCTCCCTCATATGACATCGGTTTTGGCTGAAATTTGGAGTGTTTATAGAAATTTGAGTCATGAATCCAAAAAAATTGAGTTTACATCAATTGAACTTCTATAGCTCCATATATTCAAGTTGGAATAGCTGAAGGTCAACACTGGTAGATTGCGAGATTTGACTTTGAAGGCTGCGATTTCCATACTCTTCCTTATTTTATTTTCTTGCCTTAGATGTCCAGAAGGTATGGATGTTAGCTTTTTAATGCCACTGGAATCACTTCATTTCAACCTCCAGAGCTCACGCTCTGCACAAAACATCGACTGAAGGTCAAATCTGCCAATTATCTCCAATTTACTCCTTTTTGCATCTTTCATCCAAAAGTGCCTTCAAAACATAAAACAAAGAATATCAAGGCATTTTATATATAAAACATAGGCAAAACACTAGTTAAATATGGGTGAAACTATTGAATAATATGGTTGCATCAGCCCCCTTCACTGAATTGAACTCGTTAATGCTAAAATTGACCATTTTGGTGATTGGAATTGGTGTCAATGATAAATTTTTCTCTCTATTGTTAGAATCTTGCGACTCTCTTTTCTCTCAAACCATGAAGTTTTAGACTAGAATTTATTTTTTTTCTCAAATTTTAAAAATTGAAGGTACTCAATATTTATTATTTGGAAACTTTAGGGTTTATAATGAACATTTCACCCAAACTTTGAAAAATCTACTCATTTCTTTCGAGTTTTTCACTTTGGTCTCCTATATTTTAATCTCAAAATTTCCTAACAGATTAACCTAGATTGACCTCTAGTTATTTTCTATGAGGGTGAAATAAAAAATAGTTTTGGGATAAAAAAAATTCATAAAAGTCTATATTGAACTGTTAAAGGGGTATGATGTGGGAAACAATAATTGTCTCACCCATTTTAGTGTTCTATTAGATCTTTGGCATGTGCTATGTTATGAGTCGGATTATTTTTTTAAATGCAAAAAAATATCTAGGCATTGCTAATGTTTTTTCTAGTAGAAAAAAAAAATTAAACCATATGATGATTGACCCAAAGTAACCTGGTTCACTTGGTAGGTCTAAAGGCAAACTGTTGACCTATGAAAACATAATTTACTCAAAATAAATATTCAAGATAAGATTATTTTTTATAACTATTGAGATGAAAACATATTGGATCAATTTGAAAAAACCCGAGTTAACTTGCCAATCTACATTCCAAGTCATGAGACTATAATAAATTATTAGAAAGTAAATTAAAATAAATTATGAATCTCAATTTTCAATAAACACAATGATGAATGCTCAAATTAAAAAAAATTAAAAAAAGAACAAAAAAATGACCCAAGTCAACCCGATTTAACCTACCAAACCTACGAATTGAGTCATGAGACTGAGATAACCTAATTGAAAGCAAATTGAAACAAATTATGAAACTCAATTGTCAATCAACTCTGTTAAAAAATGAATCTGAAAAAAATATTTGATTAAAAAAAGACATAAAAAAATGACTTGAGTCAACTTAAATTAATCAACCAAACCTATGATCTTAGTCATGAAATGATGATAACTTCATAGAAAGCAAACTGAAATAAATAATAAAGTCTAATTTTCAATTAATCTAATGTTGAAGAATGAATTTAAGAAAAAAATTTAATAAAAGGGAAAATAAACTTAAGTCAATTAAGTTAATCCGTCAAACTCTTATTTTAGGTCATGAAACTAGAATAACCTCATAAAACATATATTGAAAAAAATTATGAAACTTAATTTCTAATAAATTTAATATTAAAAAATATAATTGAAATTGAAAACAAAACATGGATAGAAAAAAAAATTAAAGAAAGAAAAACATTATTCTAGTAAATAGTATTTTAGTTTTAGTTTTTTTTAATTTTAATTTTACACATAAAAGAAAAGAAAGAAAGAAGGGAAACTTTACTTTAGTTATCTTGTCTGCGTAGGTATAATAAAGGAAAATTTTATATTACTTCAAATATAATTATTGGTATTTTATTAGTTATTAAATGAGATTTATTTTGAAGAAAATAAAATAGATATAAGTGAGAGAGAAAAAAATCCATGACCCACTAAAAATAATAAAAATATATTCATTTAATATTTCTTTTTTTATAAATATTTATCTATTTGGATAAAATAGATGAATTGAGTATCTAAGAATCTGTTTGTTTTTGTTTTTTAAAAGTGTTTTTTTAAATTAATTTATTTTTTAATTTTTTACTTTAAATTATATATTTTTTAGTAGTTTAAAATTATTTTAATAATATTAAAAATAAATTTAAAAAAATAAAAAAAAATTATTTTAATATATATTTAAAAAAAAAAACAATTTTCTTAAAATATCATTACAAAATTTATCGTATAATAAATAAGCGGTCATGGACCTTCTTCGCGAAATCGCCTTCGTTAATTAAAAGAAGACCGAATTATTACCACCACCCCTAAAACCCTCTTTAGGAATTTTCTCGTTTTCTCGAGGAAAGTTAGGGAGAAAATAGTGGCTGACAAAGGAAAGAAATCAAAGGTCACTGGAGAGGAAGAGACTGATCACGTTGACGGAGAACTTGTTCTTTCCGTTGAGAAGTTGCAGGAGCTCCAAGATGAGCTTGAGAAGGTTCTTCTTTTTCCTTTTTCCTCCCTGTATGTTTTTGCTCATGTGTGTCTGTTTTTGTATGTATCTATGGTTTTTTTTTTCTGGGTTTATTTTAACAATTCCAAGATAATTTTTTTTTTCTTTTGCTTGGTTAACAATTTAAAGACAACTTAGGTGAACGGATAACTTGATGTGCTGAATTTCAACTGTATTTGGAACCTGCTTTTCGTTTTTATACGTATAAATTTGATTTTTTATCTAAGAAAAATAAGTAAAAGCTTCCAATGCCAAAATGAGGATCCCAAATTGCATGAGCAATAGGTCTTACATGCAAACAAGGGGTCCTGTACCCATGTTTCCAGGAAATAATATTTATGAATATTTGCATTTGCTTTGATATTGAACAGATTAATGAACAAGCAAGCGATGAAGTCCTGGGAATTGAGCAGAAGTACAACGATGTTCGCAGACCTGTCTACACTAAAAGGACCGATATCATCAAATCTATTCCTGACTTCTGGTTAACTGCAGAGAGTGTCTTGTTCATACTTTAAAATTTCTATTCTGAGTCACCTATTGGCTATCAATTTCTTTCCTTTTTGTGATATGTGCATAATGCAGTTCCTGAGTCATCCTGCTCTTTGTGATCTTTTGACCGAGGAGGACCAAAAGGTTTGTCACCTGAATTCTGAAATTCTTTGAATTGCTTTTTCTGTAACTCAATACTAAGTGGTTGTTTGGAGCTGCAATTTTGACTTATCTCCCTTTTATTTTATTTCATTGATGTTTAAGATGTCAATATCATTGATTGTTTAATCCTGTGGTATGCTCTCAAGCAAAGTTAGGGTGGAAGGAGCAGTAATTTCATTTCCTGTCATTGCAACCAAGAAAAAAAGTACATGGAACTTTAATTGGAAATTAACATTGAATTGAAATAAAAAGCTATTAGCTCCATAGTAATGTTAATAATGAATGCTTGCACCAAAGTGACTCATTTGTCTGCTGTTATTGACACAGATCTTCAAGTATCTAGATTCTCTTGACGTGGAGGATTCCAAAGATGTGAAGTCAGGGTATTCTATTACATTTGTAAGTATCTTTCGCCTCCCTTTCTTTAGGTGCACTTTATTTTGTTGCTTTTGTTTTTGGAACGAATTCTATTTTTTTCAAGAGCAGTTATTTAATTTTTATTTATTTCTCCTTTTCAGATGCTATTTATCTCTTAATCTGCACTCATGACCTTTTATAGTGTTGTTGATGAGTTATTCCTGATCATTTCAGTTTCTTTCCTTCTTTTCTCTTTTCACTCTTAACTTCCAGAATTTCAAAGAGAATGCTCATTTCGAAGATACAAAGCTGAAAAAAACCTTTACATTCTTTGAGGAGGGTACAGCTAAGATAACTGGTACATACATCAAGTGGAACGAGGGCATGGTAATGCTGGTATATTATCCCTTCGGCATCCTTTACATTTTCTTCTCTCTCATATGTTTTTAGAAGGCTGATTGTGAATTCTAACATTTGAAAGGCGCTGCAAATGGAGTCAATCACGAGAAAAAGGAGACAAACGACCTTTGGCTGAGTTGAGGTTGCTTCCTAACCATTCATTACTTTATTATGCTATTTTTTTTTTTTTAAAAGGCGTAGCTAACTTCATATGTTAAGCTTTGTCCCCAAAAAGGTTTCTGAGGCATGGGCATGAAAGTCACATATGGTTTATGGCAACAAGTTGCAAGATCTTCTATGATTTCACAGCTAATTATATGTAGTTGTTTAAGGGAATACTTAATTACTGTGCCAAAAGGGTAACCTTGGACCTTTGTCATATGGTCAAATTTGAAGTAGTTTAATCAGAATTCAGATGCCACCTTCTAAGCTAAAATCTTTGTTATGCATGCTTTAGCTGTAGAAAGCTGTTCGATTGGTGGAGGCAGACAATAAATGTTTATTTTAGAAAATTGCTGATGTGACACTTAAATTTGCTAACCTAAAAGACTTTAAATTTGTTAAGTAGTTTTATACATCAGTGTCATTTAGCTCGTCCTGACCGCATTATTTGTATTCTACTTGTATTAGTCATGGATTTCATATGATTGCACTCAGTCTTATGGTAGACATGAGCTTTGATCTATGTTCTCTCCCATGCATGGCTTCCTGTTAAAGTATTATAAACTCACCCTTCAAATTAAAATTTTGATATCCATACGGTAAGGTGTGATTTTTTGCTGCAGTTTGGAAGCTCCTAATTGAAAATTGATAATCTTTAAGAATCAGCCTTTATCAATGAAAAGTTGCTGTGAGCTCAGACTAGTACTGATATAGAACAGAAAAGAGAAGGGAGAGCAGAATAGTAGAGAGGAACTAGAGAGGAGAATAGGGAAAGAGGAATTAGAGAGGAGAACATGGAAGAAAGCAGCAGAGGAGGGGAGGAAAAGAGGGGAAGAGGTGAGGGAGAGAAAGACAGAAGAAGAACTGTAGGAAAAGAAAGTTTCAATTCTCAATAATAATCCAGCTATCCTTAAACATGGTAATATGTTTTCTTATGTTGGCACCAAACTTTAATGAAACCCTAAATAAAATAAGAAATATAAAAAATACTAACCCTGATAAAATCTCTAAATATCTTAAAGATTAGATATAATAGCCTAAACTAAGTAGATTTGTAATTAAGATAGACAATAAAATAAAACATAATCTCTAACTTTCCTATGATAATTATATTGCAAATCTTCTATTCATTCTCCATCAAGTACTTTGGTCTCTATATGGACCTCTGGCTCGTGGGATTTTTGAGGAGTTTTTAAGCCAATGTTTCTAGGAATTGGAAAGGCCCAGTATGTTCTCTTTATTTTTCTATTCTTGACTGTAGGAGGATGGTTTCCATGTTGCAATTGTGCATTGTGCATTCTCTTCATTAATCTCATTTTTTTAAAAATAAAAAGCTATGCACCTAGGACAAAATGGATAGATATTCCTACTTGTGTAATCTGATACTGGGATTCAATCTGCTATCCGTGAATTGTTGCTCCTTAGTGTCTGCCATGTCAGATCTTTTACCCCTCCATTCAAAATAGAAAAGCGATATAATTTGAGAGCTCATCTAGAACTCTATAATTATTGTTGAGCCTTAATTTAAATTACAGGTACATAAATCATTGTGAGAGCAATCCTCCTTTTCTTTTCTTTTTGTTAAGGTTACTGTTTCAACTTCACTTTATATGTGCTCCTTGATGCATTCATCATTTATTTTATGGTTGCAGCTTCTTCAGTTGGTTTGCTGAAACTGAACAGAAGGAGATCTCTGAGCTTCATGATGAGGTGAGAGAAACCCTTTGCCTTATAAATTTATTATGTTGATAATGTAAAATGATGATTTGATAGTTCTTCCTAATATCCATGACTCCATTTTAGTAAATAAATATATTTAATTTTTCACCAACAACAACCACTTATTCTGGCACAATTGAATTAAAGTTAAACTGCTTCCTTCTAGTTCTTACTGTCTTACTAATTTTGGTTTTCCCCCAAAACTGCAGGATGCGGAGATAATTAAGGAAGACTTGTGGCCCAATCCTCTAAAGTACTTTAACAATGTATTGTGTTTTTTTTTTTCCCATCATAGGTTCTCCTTTTCATTCTGCTGTTTGCGTTTTCTGTTTTTTCATATATAAAGGAGATCTTCAGATTGAAGTTTACTTTTAGAGTCACTCTGTTTCATTGTTTCAGGAAGCTGATGAAGAGGATTCTGATGGAAGATGGAGATGGAGGTGGAGGTGGAGGTGAAGATGAAGAGGTAATGATGAAAAGAAAAAGGTTCCAGTATATCTGTCCTTGCATGCACATGCACGCGCACTGGAGAACATGCACACAAACATATGCTACATGCATGCATCTATATCTATTTATTGCATGGTTGGCACTGTTTGATGTTTGCATTTGGTCACTTCATTTGGGGTGTCATAAGGATCTGATGAGCGACCAAATGATCTGTAGGAGTTCCAGATGTCCCCGGTTCTGTAGAAAAGCATATGCATTTATGTAGATTCTAGTTCTATGGGATGTAGGGCTTTTATCAGACACTTTTTTATTTGTAACGGGCTGTGGGAACATGTTTGTGTGCTACTGCAACTTGAAGTTCTATTAAACTTTTCTTATGGAGATCAGAATTATTTATTTGAAGTGATGTTTAGATTGTTAATAGAAATGCAAACATTCTCGTTGAGGCTTTTAGCAAAGCACTTAATTCTAAGTTGGGACGAATTGCTTAAAACCATAATTACTGTACTTCAATTCCTTAGTGGTTGTGTCAGCATCAGCATTTGCCCCCCCACCAACCACCGAACTTATTATGTGTATTTGTTTGCATCCCAATTGCATGTTTACCAAGATAGGCACTTTGATAATTCTTGTCTCCCAGTAGCATTTCCACTCATACCTTTTGAACTATGAAAGAGTCAAGTTGCAAAAATAAGTGGTTGTTGCTACTTTTTATGTTTTTACAATGCTGTGCTTGTCATTTGACATGATTGATGCATGTCTATAGGAAAACAGTGATGAACAAGATGACGATGATGACAATGAAGATGGTGATGAGGAAGAAAATTGAAGTTTCTCTTGCTTTTGTGGTTTTCCTATCGTGAGGAAGCAAGGATGAAAGATATAGGAAAGGGGAATAGCTAATGATGTGAAGCTACCTGCGGTTTTGAAGATTTGTAGCTTTTCAAAGTTTCATAGATATACATTTAGACGTAGCTTTTTGAAGATTTTTCATCTAGCTATACGTTTAGATCATGCTTTATATATTTTTACAAATGTTGTTATCCTTATGGTAGATGCCTTGGGGTAATGGGATTCTCCATCTAGGAAGAACAGACAACAAAAAAAAAATGAAATGAGAGCTGGAGATCAATTGGTTTAGTTACCTCCTATTTTTACGTACACATTTCAAATATAGTGAAATCAGAGATCGAGTATATGAATATAGCAAGTTGGTAGGTGAGATGGAGAGGAGAAAGCTAAACCTGTCAGGTCTATGAAACCTTGCTAGCATAGACCTGACAGGTTTAGTTTCCTACAAATCTCGTCTAGATCCCCACTCTTCTAGTCATATTTATAACTTGTAAGCATGCTATTACTCAACAGAAACAGATTGGCACGAAACAAAAGGCATCGCATAGGGAATAAGTGCAGCATTTAAAATTAAGTTTGAATTAAGTTTGGTATTGTGTTTTTGAAAGTATTTTTGAAAAATTTAAATTTATTTTATTTTATTTTTTATTTTAAATTAATATTTGATGTTTTTAAATTATTTTGATTTTGATGTGATGATATTAAAAATATTTTTAAAAAAATTATTTTAATATGTTTTGAAATAAAAAGGTATTTAAAAAGGAATAATTACTATATTTCTAAACACATTTTAAACACTGAGAAATAATATTAGGAATCTTAATTATTGTACCTTCAATACATTAATGGTTGATGGTTATTTCAAATAAAAATAGTAATTTGGGGTGTCAAAAAATATGTTGTGGTTGGTGTCTACACTGGCATCTCGCTCCATCAACCACTAAACTAAACTATCCGTGTATGTGCGAAAAGGGGCACTAAATTAATCCTATTGTTCCAATTGCATTTCGATACAAACCTTTGCATCATAATCGTCACATACATATTTGAAGTTTGTCTTCCCTTGATAGTTTTCTTAATTTTAGATGAGGAAGAGAGAACCAAACTAGATATAAAAAAGAAAATCAATAGCTAATGATAAATAGTTTAGAAGTCAGAGAGAGAGAGAGAGAGAGATATGGGAGGAAATTAAACTAAAGAGCGCCATGCATGCCATATATGTGACATCAATTGGTTTAGTTTCCTCCAATTCTAACCTATTGTTGACCATTTGCACCATATAATGCCAATTAATCTAGTTTCCTCCAATTCTTACACACGACTTTCAAATATAGTGAAATCAGAGATCGAGTTTATGATAAACAAGGTGGAGGTGAGATGATGGAGGAAACTAAACCTATAAGCTTTAATGTATGGAAGGTTTGTCTAAAACTCTCTTTTAGCCAGTAGTGTACTGCCTAAAAACCTTGGGTGTTTGTAAGCATAGCTCGGAATGGAAAACACATATTTTCTTGCAAGTTGCAATCATTGACGGATTGCATGGTAGAAAAACAGTTACCAAAGTACACTCACATGGTTTCTCATGAACAAAAAGTAAAGGTCTACTAGAGAGGGCATTTCAGGGGGGGTTTCCTTGTATGCTAGGTCTTATGCCCAGTTTTGACGGTCTAAGACCATTAATAGACAACAACGCGGAGGAAGGTGGACTGCACACATTAGGGCTATCAAAAATATAATTTAGAACCACATGGAAATACATATATTTTATAAAAACGACAATATATCCATACTGTGCCATTTAAAAAAAAAAAAATTAAATGTGAATATTTTACAGTGAACACCCCAAAGCTGTAAAATGCAACAAAGAGCTCCAAAATGGAGAACTACCATATCACACCCTTTTTCTTGTGCAAAATCACGTGCAGTGTTTACACTAAATTCCTCCACTATTTCATTAAACAGAAAAATCACGAAAATTTCCCCAACAAAAATCACATAACAGAACCAATTGTATCGAACATAATGCAACATTTAAATACAGCGTCCTAGACTATCAATTGCAACAAAGATTAAATAGTACATAAAATAAAAGCATAAATACGAAAAACATGGGTATGCTAAGCCAACTTAGTTGGTAAAGTTGACAAACTTCAAAAGACCAGGTGATAGACTCAGTCGTCCAAGAGAGGAGGCAGAATATCCTTCTCGGGTAACTCAGCCATTAAAGAATTAAACGGCAATTACAACTGGAATGAAAGGGTTAATAAGGAAACCAAGACAATCTCGGACTGTCCCGAGCATAAGTTGAACAATCCTAAAGAAACACAGTACATCTCAGTTCTATGACACAGCAATCTATGAAGTTAAAACCCATTTGGAATTATGCAGCTATTGTACAAATTCATCTTACCTAAGAAGAAAATAGGGATCAAAACCATCCCAAATCGAGTCATCTATGATGAATTTACTAGTCAACATGTCAGCAGTGGCTCCGACCTTTCTCTCATGCAAATTTACAACTAACAAATACAGGTTTGAAATCAAAGGATTCCTCAAGAATGGGTCGATGGTTTTACCAATTTCAACAATTTGAGATAGTCGAAGCATGTCATCCTCGATATTCCTATTGACCATGCAGTTTGAGAGAGCATAAAAGCCAAGCAAATTTGCATATATTGGTAGAAATGCATCTTTGTGGTTACCAACACCACCTATCCAATCAACTCCTCCCAAATTCTCAATATGGTCCTTGGCAAACGATGTCAACTGATGACAAAATCTCCTTCTCCAGTTGTATAAATAATTTGTGAACTTCTGCTTGAATGGCCCATCAGCCAACCATGATTTTGAAATTGGAAGCTGTTCCAAATGAGAGCAGCATATTTGACAGATCAACAGCTTCTCTTCATGATGATTGTCAATTTCCTTGTCAAAAACCCGTCTGACAATATCTCCTTTACAGGTTACATAATTTGCTCCATTTATTACCCACTGTGAAAGATGATCAAAGTAATCAATCCAGTGACCAAAGATATAAGATAGATACCCAAAACTCAATTCAATCACTTTCTCCACTTGCATTGGGACCCCAACAGCATGAAAGCTGCTTCCAGAAGCTTTTGAAGAAAAGCATTTCTGGACATTCAAGGCGAGCCATTGTCGTATCGCATCATCTTCATCCTCCAGCAACTTGATGCAAGTAAACCATATCTCGAGTAACTGACGACCATACATATTAACAGCTTCTTTTGGTTCAAAACAGGAACCAGAAAGTCCAGCAGGGATTTCATTACTGAACACACAAGAACCAATAAGTTCTGCTTGTTCAAGCAAACCAGATGCAATAATAGATTCTGCTGCTGCATTGCGCTTGGTCACTGGCTCAGATGAAGCACTGTGTTCTTTAATAAGGTTGACAAAAAGGGTTATATATTCGTACAAAAGTGCTGATCTTTCCAGTTGACATGACTCACAGGATTTTGAAGTTTCCTCCTCCATGTAAGACAGAACACTGCTGGTTAATAAACTTGAAAACTTTTTCACACATATAGCCATGCAGCAGATGAGTGTCTCTCTTGTCTTTTTATGTCTTGTGATATTGTACAAGGATAACAACTTATCCCAGAACTGAAACGTGGAATCATTATCTAAGTTGCCAACATATGTAATATCAACAGAATTTTGGTTTCCAGGTTTCTGAAACTGCAGCAAGTTCCAAGTGTAAAGAATCCTCAGAATGTAATATTTACATCTATGATACTTCTCCGAGTCCAAGAGCTTAACCATTGTCTCCTGGAGGTTTGGCTTACTCCAATGCTGAATAATTCCAATTGCACTGCTAGACAGATGGTGGACATCTCTGATAGATTCTGTCGACTTCAGGAACTTCAACAGCCACTTCAGTGTTGCAAGTCGAACTTCATATGATGAATCTGACAAGGAACTAATCAGCCTTTTCTCGAGTGAGACAAAAGTTTCCTTTATTTCAGGGAGGTTCAACAACTTTAAGTCATGTGATAAATGTGCCTGTGGCTTCTGAAGAACCTCCTCCATGCCATCTTTAGATGCCTGGAGCACACAACTGAAATAGGATATGGTTGCTTGTTCACGAAGTTCTGCTACTGTTGGATCATAATATGACACTCCAAAAGAATCTTCTACATCTAAGCATTCTGTACATAGCTTCCACAGCAGACTGCGGATGGGAAGGTAATTCTCCCTGATATGGCCTGTTTGTGCAACACTGAGCATGTGATCTAACACCCTTACAAAAGAGCCATTAAGGATAGGGCAAGGACACCTTTTGGGGCTTGCAATCCATGATCGCTTCGCTAGAACTTGGAACAGATCACCAAGAATTTTCTCTTTCTTCGTGAAATCAGCAAGGTTTCTGCAATTTGCATCTAGAAGAGAACACAGTTGCAATAGCATTCCATGAATCGAATTATAATTAGTAGAGACTGTTCCATTGCTTGGTTTCGATAAGGAAGAGGGAAAAGAAGAAGCTGCAATTTGATTCTCCACGCAAGGCAATTCAGAGCCAATATTCAGGAGGACAGTTGGCAGTTTCTCATTGGAGACCAGTCCTGTTAAAGCTCTAGATGCAAGAACACGAATTCGTAGATTACTTTGGGTTGAGCACCTCCTGATGAATGGCATAAATAGGAATGGATCCAAGTCATCTCCACTCTCACTAGCAATTGTTGAAGGCTTGAGCCTGGATAAAAGAATTAAAACAGGGCACAAGCTTGGGTGGACGACCTTTGATAAGTTGGATTCTGAGCATCCAGATGTTGCATCCCCAAGTGCATCAGTTGCAACATTCAGCTCATTGTAAAGAAATGGATGCAACGAGGGGTACCTTCAAGCAAGAAAATTAAATCAGTATCAGTTGCTACTTGAAGAACAAATAATCTTTAGAATGTTAATCAGCATAAAAAAATGGTTAATCATCAAGAATTCATGATAACAGGAGAACCCATTAAACTATCAATAGGTAAGAATCCAGATGGAATGTAAACCTCTTTTAAGAAAAATTGCAAAATCATTTCAGGGAATTGATTCTAACCTCTCAAATTCCAATTAATGTCAAGGATCAAGTAATTCATGGAACCCTTGTTCGTTGTGAAAAATAGATATATATACTTAACAAATAATTCTTTTGGTTTTTTGATAACATGGAGTATAATTTAATTACATAAGGGAACCCCTTTCATTTTCTTACAGTCATACCAACAGAAAATAGGATTTCATTCTGTGAATAAGAAGAGCAGCTATTTTTAAGTGTTCTTTTGTTTAGTTTTTTCTTACTTTCAAGAGACCATCAAGGAATTCTCACTAAATAGATGACAAGTAGCACGTTATTCCCAATGCATAAAAAAAGCCAGAGTACTTCTCTTAGATTGTATTCTGCAGGGATAACCAATGAGAAAATGCATAAATGCTTAGAAATATATTATTTTATAAGCAATATAGGAAACAGAAGGCATTAATTCTAGCATTCCAGATAGCTCCTAACCATTTCCTTCGTACAATAAAATGAACATATAAAATCCACAGAACATTTAAATTTTCACCTAAAGCACATAGAAAAGATGATTTGTTGCTTTTACCAGAAATCAAAAGTGAAACTTTACAAGTAAGCTTCATTCATGATGGAAAGGGATATAGCTTTTGGGAATTTGAGAGTGAAAATTGAACTTCAAGAAAAATGTTTTAAGCTTCAATGGTTCATTTCCAATTTCTAGTAGTTCGCAGTAAGTTAAAATCAGAGAAGAAACAGAAAAGATAAATAGTTAACATAAAGTCATAGAGACAAACCTGTGAAAAAACTCAAGCCCAGTTAGTGAACGTCGAGATTCTCGTTTTTGAAGATTTAGGAATCCTATCATGCGTCGTACTAAGGCAGTGTATGCCAGACAGGCACTATTTCGGACCTCCCAATATGGTGAAGAGAAAGAGTGAATTGAGACAATCAAAGCCTCCGCAGCAAAACCAGATGTATCAGTTGCAAGGTTTGTATCGTTAAAAGCAGCTCTGAGAACATTAAATGCATGTACTGTCGGAATTACACCTTCATCTCGGATCTTTGAGGTCTTTTCCATCACATTCACCCCATACAGCTTTGCAGAATCAGGTGCTTGGTCTGAATTTGTCGATGACAACTTGCAGGAGTTGCCATTCATGCTCTTGGCATCAACCAGATACAGCAAGGAGCTATTAGCTACATCTATTAGCCACCGTAAAGCCCGTGGAAGGAGTTTCTTTGGTGCACCATCAGGCTCTGACAGAAAGAGAGCAATAAATGCTGCGGGAATACCAGCACTTCTTCGTAACAAATCATCCACAACCTGACCCTTGGCAACGGTTCTTTCCATCAGTTGTTCCATCCAAATTTCTGTCAACTTGCAAAGTCTACAAAAGGAGAAACCATAACTGAAAACAGAAACACGATTTGTGTTTTTCTTTCCACACGTAATGAACAAGACAATTTAAATGAATAATTCAGATAAGGGGAAAAAACGAGCCTATGAACCAGATAATTTTCAAAACAGACCCGGATGGATAAGGTAAGATCAGAAACATATTTATTTGATGAGTAGAAACATATTGAAGAGAAAAAAAGGAAGATCAGGTCATAATTGGAACTGTCTAGATGCCGGACAGAACACCTTTGACTTCTCATATTTCTTTTCTTAAGAGTATTGATAGTAGATACAAGATATAACCCCAAGAAAACTACTATGACGGAATCTTATGCCATGCTAAATTATCATACCAGCATATCGAAAGCAAATAAAGTTTTGAAAGGAAGGGGATGTATACCTCGGATCATTTGAGCAAAGTAAGCGGTTGCAAAGAGCAGTGAATCCAACTCTTGTCTTATCAATCGCTCCATTGTGCTTCATCTTCAGAAGGACTTCCAAGAAGTGGTTTCCAATTTGTTCAAGTTGTTGCAAATCAAGCATTGCATTAGGTATTGTCAGCATTGAGGCATCAGGACATGGGTCTTCAGACTTCGAATCTGAGTAACTATAACCTGGTAAGGGAATTTTTCTTATGATGGTTCCTAGAAGAAGACTCACCTGGGAGGGAGAGGGAGAGAGAGAGAGAGAGAGAGAGAAGAAAAGCCTCATATTAAATTTATGGTTATCATATAAAAAAACCTCCTAGTTTACTAAAATTCTTTTCCAAAAGGACTACAGACAGAAAATAAACAATTACCTCTTTCATAGCCAGCCAACAACCAACCATGACAATCTGTTCCGATGGTCTACTGTCCTGCACATGTTCTGAATTAATGCCTTCATCTTCTGAAGGTCTTACCACCTCCATTTCATCCATCAAGTAAACATCATCGTCAGCCATCTCATCCATGTCTGCCAGATACCAAGCATCTGCAGAAACCACCCAAAGTGCCAATGATGTTATTCGCACAAGAAGCTCCAGGAGCTTCTCCAATGCATGCCTCATTTCCGAAATGCTAGACAGGACTGCATCTGAATTCCAATCCAATTCCTCAAAAGTATACCGTAGGGTCAGCAAAACTCCATGAACAAAGCTGTTTTTGCAAGCTTCAGAAAGATTCCTCTCTCCCTCTTCCACAGAAGCATTCAGCCAATCAATTAGTGATTTTATATACTCGACTACAGGGGGCTTTGATTCAATAATTTGACTATCAACATTGACCAGCTCTGATTGTGATTGAAAACAAACAACATCAACAGAAGCTCTAAGTATCCATCCTAGCTCCAACACATATTTGCGGAACAAAAGCCTTAGAGTCAGAGCACCAGCGTCACTCTCTCTGACACGTGGACTGCAAACTAACTTCTTAGCCCAATTGATCACTTTCTGGACCATGTCCTTGCTTGATATCCCAGGAAGGGGGTTGGGAAAATATAGCAATATGCGGAAAGAACTCTCTCTCAGCCTGTCCCAGCTATCAATGATAGATCCAACTAATAACAACGTTGAATCAGGTAAGGTTATTCCTTTGCTATAAGGATAGAGAGAACTTTCAGGACGAAGAGACCCATCCTTATCTTGAGAAGTCAGTGTAATAGGCCAAGCATTAAGCATTATGAGTAAAAGATCCATGGCCATTATTTTTCTCTTATATGGAGCAGAGGGATAGCATGAAAAAAAAAGAAAACAAGACAGCCATCTCATAAAATTAAAAAGATTCTCTGCCCTTTTAATTAAAGATTCTTCAATCCCTTTATTTGAGTATGCTTCATTATTATTGCAATCCAGAAGGGGTTGCCAGCTCCCCTGCTTAAGTTGTCTCTCCAAGGCTGTTCGAACCCGAGCAAAGAACTTTCTAAACAAGCTGGTCCACTTCATTTGGAAACCAGTTGAGCAACTCCTCATGTTCAACAGCACAGCTTCTTTCAAGAGCGTGAGTTCTAAACAGGAAGGAATACTAGAAGTCTTGGGATTTAAGAACAGAGACTCTGCAGCATCTACACGGAGTAACTCGTCAACATGTCTTAGTGCCAATACTAGCCATTCAACATGGACCTTAACCTTTATCCCCTTTATGGAGAAAAGAGCATAGAGTTTCACACTATCTGTACCCAGCATACCATTTGTCTGAAGTGGTTGTGATGCATCCCACAAATCAATGTCGCCTTCAATTAGAGCAAGTGAACGGCATACCTTTACCAAGGACACTAAAACAGCTACTTGTTGCTCGACTCCCAGTTCTACATTTGTACCAGAGAGCTCGGGATATGACAGTTCATTTTCTGCCCCAATAAGCCCAACTGAGATATAAGCAAGCATAGGAAATATGCTATCTACATCAACTTCAAGTAGAACAGGCAAAGCATATGTGTTCACATTTGAACGAAGCTTTGAAACACCAGAAGCAAGTCCAAACAGAAAGGGAGGCAAACAATGCCCTCTATAAATAGCATAACCTTCCTCAATCCCATTACAGTTCCAACACTCATCACGCAAACACTCAAGGAAACATTTCAAAAATGTTGTAGCAGCACAGCACACATCATCATCAATGTAAGCTTGTACAATTTCAAACAGCAGATCAGGACTCATATCCAGTATAGTTTTGGCCCCCAGCCTCTTGGTCAACAAAGCTAACGGAACATATCTCCCCTTACAGCCTGTGCCTAGACGGAGAAGATCTGAAGCAATTTTTTGCAAGAAAGATTTTATTCTTTCACTTCCCTCTCCCCAATGAAGAGATGACTGAATATCTAAGAACAGATCAAAAATCAGATGAACTTGTTTCACTGTTTGACTTAAAGGATCTTCCAAGCTATTCCATATGATCTTCAGTATCCGTGTCCCCATTTCTACTGGTATGGGTTCATAATTATTCGAGATGTCAGTAAGATTACTTAGCATTGAAGTCTTCATCTGTTGCAAACAAATTTGCAACACTGTCAATGCATGAAAATTAAAATGACTATCGATAGGGTTCTCACAATAATTACACAACTCAGGCAAAATCCCATCATACAAAATAGTCTTAACAGAGCCACAACAATTTCCATTTTCCTCATTAACATTCAAACCACCACTCGATACAACAAATTGGGAATTGAGTACAGCCCTCGAAACAGCAGTAAGAATCCCCCTAATCAAGCACAACCGACTCAAACCAGAAAAACCATTTATCTCAAAACACAAATCCCCTTTAAATGGAACCTTCAAAATCACATCTCTAAACTCACTTTCAAAACAATTAGTAACGCTGGAACTACAAGTAATACCATTAAATATAGCTTTAACAATAACCAAACCAAGCTCTTCACTAGTAAGACAAACTTGCAAAGCAGCACACAATGCAACTCCAGCCGCCACAAAGCAATCCCTAGTAAAAGCCATCGACTTCAACACACTAACCAAAACCCCCAAAACCCTCTCCATAAACCCCACCTCTTCAAAACACTTAAACGTCCCCGGAAACCGCTGGATCAAATAATACAAGCAAGACAAACTCTCTTGACATTGCTCCATAACAACCGGAGATGGCCTACCACCCAAATCCTCAATCTCCGAAAAAACACTATCTAATCCCAAAACAACATCCCAGCCAATCAAAACCGCACAATCACCAACAACACTAATCAAAAACCCTAATTTTGGCATCCCCATAATTGATAAAGCAACACGTGATAAACAAAACCTCTTTCTATTACTCCATTTCTTGTACTCCTCACATAAATCCCTAAAACACTCAACAATCAAAACCTGACGATCCTTGTTACTCACTTTTGATAAACCAGATATCAAAGTTCGATGTAAAGGCACTGAATTTTCCAGAAACAAAACTTCCACGTAAAAACGGCATGCCGTTTGAAGAATCGGAGTGTCGTTTTCGGTGTGTATTAGAGATAGGAGGTTGGTGAAGGAGGAAGCGAGGTTTTTGGAGTGGTTTACTTGAGAGTAAATTGAATTGAGTGAAATTAGGGTTTTGAGTTGGGTGAAGAAAAGGGAGAAGTTAGGGTTTAAGGGAAGGAGAGATTGAGAAAGCAAGGTGTCAGTGAAGGAAGACGGGAATATCACAGCACTGTATGTGTAGCGGTGGCGGTGCTGTAATGCGCGCCATTTCGCTGACATTTTTGAGAAGTTGAACTGGATTTTGGAGGCGGCTATGGTTGCTTTTGTGTGAGGAGAGAGAGCGAGGGGGTTGAAATACCATAGGAGGGTTTTAGCCTTAGGGCAAAGCGGGCGTGTGTTTTTTTTTTTTTTTTTTAATATTTTAAATTTGAATTAATTTATATTTGAATAGAAATTAAATTTTTTCTCAATAGAAAAATTATCCCGCTAAAATAAATTGAAATCGAGTGTCTAGATAATAAGACGTAGAGCGTGTTTGGCAGTGTGGTTGCGAGTGCTTTTTAAATAATTTTTCGTGCCAAAATGTATGCCAATGATGTTTTTTTATTTTTTAAAAATCATTTTTGATATCAGCACATCAAAACGAACCAAAACGTATAAACCATATTAAATTTTAGCAAAAAAAAAATTCAAATTTTTTGGGAACGCAGCCGCATTCCCAAACGGTGCCGTAGTGTATTTTTGTAAAAATATTTTTTAATGAATTTTTTTTATTTTTAAGATTAACATAATCGAAATTATTGAAAAGCACATAAAACACATTAATTTAATTTTTTTAAGCACAAAGATTAAATTATAAAAACAAACACACCCTAGGTATTTATTTTATACCACTATGGATTACCACATTATTATTTTTTTTTTCTCTTGAAGCATTTTCTATTCTAATTATATATTTTCTTTTCAATTTTATCCTTTTACATTACGTTTACTAGAAATTAAATTTGATAATTTGTTTTCATTAGCTTGTTATGAGGTTCTTGTGGTGTCAAAAAAAATCTCAATATTAGGTTAATATTTAATTTTATAAAATAAAATTTAATTTTATTGATTAAAACAAATTGAGACTTAGGGGACCAAGTTTGATACGAAAAAAGCAACCATTTTTTTTCATACATGAGGCATGGAATTTAAAATTTTGGTCCATGAAGTTTTTTCGATTTACATTTTTTAATCCTTTTAGTTTTAAAATTTTATATTTTGATCTAAAATTTTAATTTATTTATATTGCAATCTTTGATTTTAAGAAAGAAAAGAGAGAGTCATTAGAAAACAAGGAAAAAACAGAAAATTATAGGTTGTTCATATTTTAACAACTAAAAAAAATCAATCTTGGTATTAATGAGTTTCATTTAACAAGAAGAGTTCGATTAAAATATTTTTAACTCATCGTAACACTGAAAAAAATTTTCTTTGATTTAGGATTATTTTTATTTTATGTTTACTAATTAAAGTTTGTTTTTACGTTAGGTATCATTTTATTAAGGTTTATGATGCATTCCTTAGGAGTTTTCATGTGGGAAAAATAAAATAAAATGTACTTTCTATGTTTAAAGAGGCAGGATTTTTCGGCCACAAATCACTGGACAACATGTGTCATGTGCTTTCTTATAAGAGAAATGGAAGCACAACGCGTCATCTACCCATTTTAAGAAAAAAATAAAGATGACTTAGTTTCTGGAAAGTGGTTTTTGAGAAATCACTTTTCAAACTTTCCTGTGTTTATTTGTCATTAGGAAAGTTGGTCAACGGAAAACACTTTCCAGTCAAAGGAAAATTTGGCTTGGTTTTCAGGAAAGTGTTTTCCTGGAAAATTTGGGTAGAAAACACTTTCAGAAAGTTGTGAAAAATTTAAAAATGTCATATTATTTGCTGATTATATCAAATTTGGTCCTCAAACTTTTGATTGCTATAAATATTTTGTGCTGAATATTTATTTTTCAATTTCATCTCTTAAAATTTAATTTTTATATTAACTTTGGTCCTCATTTTTATAATTTTTATTTGTTTTTCCCTTATTATTTTTTATTGAAATTTTTTATCTATCAAATTTGATCCTCATTCTTTTGATTGTTACTTATTTTATTTCAAATAATATATGAAATGTTAATTATTATTATTTTAATTTCTTCATCTTTTATTTTTTTTATTTTTAAGATTTGATCTCTATTATTTTGATTATTATTTATTTTATTTGAGATAATTTATGAAATTATATTTTTTTCTCAATTTTATTTTCATTCAACTTTTTAATTTATAAGATTAGTTCCTTATTATTTTAATAAACTTGAGAAAAATAAAACATTAATAAGTTATTTTCCAGCTCATTTTCCATAACATAAACAAACACTGGAAAATGTTTTCCAATTTATTTTTCATTATACTACCAAACATCAGAAAATACTTTTCCAGAATTCACTTTCCCCGGAATTCACTTTCCAAACGAAAACTACTTTCCAGCAAATAAACGAAGGTAGTTTAATAACCTTTAAAGTCCATGTGCTTGACTTCTTTTTTTTAATGAGTAGAATGCATTGGCCCACCCAGCCTAGGTATTTGACATGTTTTTGACATTTGTATATGCTTTTTAATATTTTCCTTTAATTTTAACTATAATTCATTAAAAAGATTAATTAAGATTATATATATATATATATATATATATATATATATATATATATATATATATAGGGTATTCTTTTATTAAATATTGTTTAGTTTTTATCTTGTTTTCAAATAAAATTATTGCACTCATTTTATAACATTAGCAAACCTTTTTTTTTTATATATAACTTTTCATGATTTATTTTTTTAAAATTTATTATGTAGTTTTTCTATGCATGTCTATTTTTATCATAGTATAATCACAAAAAATAAAGTTATTAAACTTAACTAAGTCTATGATGGTTTAGCTGGATAATTACACTAAGTTTCCTATAGTTTGATCAATTTTTACTTTGCTTTTATGTTTTGAAAAATTACACTTTATATTATCTATTTTAATAATTTTATAACACTGTATAAATTTATTATTATTATTAATTTAATAAGTAAAGAGTTCTTAAATATTAAATATTATATATTAAAAACCCTCATAAAGAGAATTTTTATCAAACATGTGGACACTCTAAGACCTCCTTCTCTATCCTAGCATGTCCCTTCTCTTCAGCTTTCTTGCGTGCCTTCTCTCATTTACTCCTAAGAAAGTCTTCCCTGTTCCTCTTAGCCAATATCACACCATACTCGGCATCAAAAGAACCATCTTCAAAGGAATTAATCCTAAAAAGCTTCCTCCAAAGCCACTTAATGCTCACGAAAAAAGTTGTAAACAAAATTACAACCCCTGAATACAATGTCTCGGCCAAACAAAGTTCACAAAATCATTACTCAACAACAATTCCAAGTAAAGATTAAAAATTATTTAATTCCGATCAATTTAGCTTAACCAACTCAGAACACTATCTAGTATTTTAATCATAACTAAAGCTATAAAACTCAGTTTTGGGTATGATTTATCTCTATGAAAGACTAAAACATAGAAATATAACTTTATGAAGAAGCCAACTCCAAATTATTTTGTTTTAAGGCTCAAAATCAACAATCACAATAGCCCCTCCTTTATAGCTAAAATTTTGGGCAACGAGGATTTTCATCCAATGGAAATCCTTTTCAACTTCCAACTTATTTTCATGTAAAAACAACATTATCCAAGGTCATTTGACATCATTAAATCACAAATTCAAACCAATTCTAAGGTAAAACATTCAAACAATTTCCCTACCTCTACAATATAGCAAGATTAGATCAAAATAAGGAAACTCATCTCTTTGGGATTTCTCCTATTATTATTATTTATTTATTTTTTACACACATTATATATGTTATTATCCTTGTTTAGCATTATTAATACAACAAAATGACGAACCATTCATTTTCTTTCACTTTCTCCTTGTGCGATTAAACATATGCGACAAACCTTAACAATTAATATTCTTAGATCATTAGCACAACAATAATTTCACCCTACTAGTCGGAATCCATGACAATCTTCATTAACTAACCAATTTGCCAAAAATACTTATGGCTAGCTTTAAATATGTTTTATTTTCCAAATTTCTTTCATTTCAATTTCTTCATGGTTCCACCCCATTCATATCCACACAACCAACAAATTAGCTTTTTATTCAATCAACATGTTCATATAACAATGTTCATTCCTATTCATTCTTCCCCTCATATAAAGAATACACAATTAATCTATAACAATACTAATAACAAGAACATATTTTACCATTACATCTTCTATAAACCCTATACCCACACAATTCTAATTTCATCAAAACATGTATTTAATCAAGCTTACTAAATTTTACCAAAACTAGCAATAGATTAAAAACGCAATAAGTCATCAACCTCTGATATTGTTTTAAACCCAACGGTCAGATTATATATCATAACTTTTTGCACAATATGTCTCAAAATCAAAATGATCCAATAGTTGGATCTCCCTAGATCTCAATAAAACCGAGCTAACCTGAAAATGGACGAGCTACTATTGAACATGTACGAAACCTTTCTGGAGAATGCGTTTCCGATCTCCATCGTCCAGAATGAAGGTAGCATCGAGGCACACCACATATCCAAGAATGAGCATGATCTAACGGTGGAAGAGAGAGAAATCAGTTTGCGACCAAAACTGCCCTGTAGGTGTATTTCTTTTTATTTTCCAGGAAATTTCCGATGATGATTTATGTCAAACAGATTGTGTGCCTTCCATTCCCTCAGGTCACTTAATAGAGGAGTGTGAGAAGAACAATATATCCAAAACTCAGCATGATCTAACGGTGGATTCTAGAGATATGGTCACCAGAGCATTATTGGTTTCTCCAAATTCTGCATTTCTCTCTTTATCCGAATTTTCTCAATTGTCTCTCACCTTTTTTTTTTAACTGGTGGTCTCTTTGCAGTTTTATAGGCACCTTTTCCCCTAATTACAATTTTGTCCCTCATTTATGCCTTTATGTATTTTATTTTATTTTTCATTTAAACTATTTGGTTTATTTATGCTTAAATCGCTAGTCTTTACCAAACTCCGATTGGGATGAGATCTTTAACCAAGGTAGGAAAATATATTAATAAACTTCATGCAAGACTTCATCCTGGTTCGACGATTGGATTGAGAGCTCTGCTTCCTAATGAAAAATTAGTCAGTTCATGACTTTTTCATCAACGATCCAAATTTTCTTGTTCAATCTTCACATAAAATCATATCAATTTTCCTTCTAAACCTTTAAGGTCATTTTATTATTTTGGAATATATTCATTTTAGAATTTTCACCTTTATTTATTTATCGGGCTAATTACCATTTCAAAATAACATCACTGATTTTAATCGGTGCTTGCACCTTCAATCCTACCCTTATTTCTTAGAAACATTTTGTCAATTTTCTCTTTATTTTATCCATCAAAACACGTTACCAGTTTCTCTGTCCTTATGAATTCTAAACCAAAATTCATTTTATGGAGATCACTTTCCTTATATATCATTATTTATCTATTATTTCTAATCTTGGTTTTCACCACTCATTGAAATCATACCACTTTCAGTCTTACGTTTACATGATGGTTTACACATCTGCATATTTAAATTATAAATTTCCAGCGTTTCACATTTAGTGTATGTTAGGATCCCAGGTAAGGGGATCGCTTTGCATTGACTCCTACGGGGTGATGATAATGATACCAGTGAAATTGATATTGATAATGTGTTAAGTAGAAATAATCATTATTGATTTTATAAAATCTGAAATGGAGGTTGATAATGGGAGGGGAAACAGTTTATAGTAGTTGAACAAGAAAGAGATTCTAATGAAAACCAAAAGGAAGAAGTGAACAAAATATGAATGCATGTTGCCCTTTCTAAATTGTTAGATATTTGTGTTGTTATATTTATTGTGATATTCATGTTTTCAATAATATATATTTTGTTTCAGGACCATCGTATGCACGACAGGAGTAGATCTTAACTTATGTTCACTTTTTTGTAATCTAGGTTCTAGAGAGTATACCCTTGTATTTTTATAAACATGGAAATGTTTGTATAACTTAATTTGTATAATTAATGTTTAAACTTGATTAAATGAACTTAACTCTGTAGTTCATATCGTGTATGCGTATTTATATTTTTATCCATCCATAATGATATTTGTTATATAATGTATATCATAAATATTATGGTTGATATGTATGATGATGTTTGTGGGATTGAGACCCAGGATGATTGGGTCGGGATTGAGTTAGGAGATGCGGGTTATTAGAAGTGTAAACAGGTTAAATGTCGATAACTTGGGACCTTCCAATACAGGGGAGACTCCGTCAAAATTTTGGTAGACTTTAATACGAACACCATGAATATATATAGAAAAAAAAATTAATTACTCTGTTTTTCGGTTGACATGAGATTGTTGTTTTTATCTCGGAACGGGGGATGTTACACTTGAGATCACTAAATTATCTTATATGAAAGTACTTGAGTGATCAAAAGATGATTCATAACCCTAGGTGAATCAGGAAAATTATTTAATCTGTTCTTAAACAGTATTGACTGAGAAATTCTTGGCCAAAGTAGAATGAGATTTGAAAAGAGTTTTAAATTTTATTCAAATGATCAATGACTATTGATAAAATGATATTAATTACACTGAGAAACTGATCACTGAAAGGTTAAGTCAAATCACTAATGACTTATCTAATATTTGAAGGATCATGAAACGTTGCTAGAAGATGCACCTAATCTTCAAATATAATTTAATCAATTGTTGATTAAATTGTTTAATTTATTTAATTCTATTTAATTATAATTATAATTTATATTTGGGCCAACATATTAGGAACCTATTGGGTCACACACATTAAGAACCATTAGTCATAAATTAAAATATATCTTAGAAGTTAAGGACTAAAATATAATTAATACAAGAATTATATTTCTAGACCTACAAAAATCAAGTAAGGATTGATTGAATTAATTTTTTAAATTGTGATGAATTAATATATGAATATTATTCAAAAGGCAAATTGATATTTTGCCAATTTATAGGGTTTTTCAGATTTTCCTATAAATAGTAAGTTGTGCCTCTTATCTTTTGTGGTTTTCCGTTAAACAAAAAAACTACGCAAGTCACAAAATAAAGACTTATCACTCTAGACATAATAATCACTCTCCTCCAAATATGGATTTAGAAGATTTCTCACTGGTAGTTCGTGTAGATTACCGTTGGACAATTGAACGGCTTGTGGTTTGCGACAACCTATCCTTTAAAAAATTATTCAAAGCCGAAGAAGATCAAATCTTCAGGTAATAAATCTTTAAACAACTCTAAATTTATCTAACGAGATCCTAGGGACTTCCGAATAATGATTTTTATTGTTTTCGTTGTGAGTATGATATTTAGGAACCCAATATTTTTCTTGTATTTGGCATACAATCAATACACACAAAAAAAAAAATCCCTAATTCAAAATCTAGTAATACTTTAAATTGGAAACCCTAACCCTATTTCCCCCAATTTAAACTGATTCACAAATACTTTAAGAACTCTAAAAATCAATAAAAATAAATAAAAAAGGAGCTTTTAGACATTTGGTGTTTGAAACCAGACATTTACTTATCAATGCTTTTTTATTTGGGGTTTTTTTACTTTTGTTAAGAGAGAAAGTTGTAAAGCGAGATATAAATGAGAGTGAGAGTAAGTATTTTATTGTTTCCATCAGTTTATAATATATTATATATAAAGGTACACCATTTCACATGATTATAAATTTTAGTTTGACTAAGGATGTGAAGTGTAATTTTTCAATCACGGAGGCAGAGAAAAAAAATATCAAACTATAGAATGCTTGATGTAATTATCCCTCTAAATAAACAAAGTTATTAAACTCAGCTAGTTCCATGTTTGAATGTGTGCATTTGTATTTTGGAATATTGGCGGTAATAATCTTTAAGATTGTTGAATGCAAGAATACTGATTAATGATCACTTGGTGTATAACTAATAGTCTTTGAGCAGGTAGGTGGTCTCCACCATTATCCATATTTATGCTAGATCCTTGTAGTGAATTTTTTATATATTGTTGTTACTCGGTTGTGGTTGTTTGAGATTACTCATGAAATAGTTGATTGAATAATGTACTTAGCTTCAACTAATAGTGTCCATAACAGATGATCGGGATTGAATAATGTGATTAGCTTCGGCTAATGGTATTCATAACAGATGACCGAGATTGAATGGCGTGATTAGCTTCAGCTAATGGTATCCTTATTAGATAATCAGGATTGAATGGAGTGATTAATTTTGGCTAATGGTATCTATATCGGATAACCAAGATCGAATGTTGGGTTTGCATTCGGTTAATAGCATTCAGGTTTACGGATTGAGGGAGACTAGGGAGTTAATCTCGGTCTCTAAACCTCAAGTTAAGTGATTAGGATGTACGAATAAGATTAGCATTGAACGGCGAAATCTTAATGACCGTGCTATATGAAGTCCATAATAAGAGCTTACCTATCTAAGTTAATAGTGGAATTTTCAATCATGTATTTCTATTCATTATTATTATATTTCAAGATCACTCTTTTATTCTTGTATTGCATTTGAATTGTAATAGAGACGTCATATAGCCATGGCATATAGAAACTCCGTTCCATGTGTTTTGATATAAATTATGTAATCATATGTTTAGGTGATGTGCATTTTGTATAACAATGTAATGACTATGGATTTGCCAATTGACATTTTTGTAAAGACTTGAAATGATGACTTTCTGAAAACAGGGATGTGGATTTATAAGTATGAAGATATAATGATATGCATGTATTGCTTATGTATTCTCTTCTATAAAGTTGTTGTATTATGTGATCATATGATTATTGTGCTATATCAACTAATGATACCTCTATGATCGATCTATAAACACTATTGTGCAAAGCATCAATAGGCATGATGATACACAAAAAAAAATAATTTCACTACCCATTTTTGTGTAATTATGATTAAACACTATTTCATGAATTGATGAGAAATTCTAAGTTATTACAATAAACTTCTAATTTTATACAATTTTGCCTCTATTGAACATCAATGTTAGCCTTAAATACCAATGCCTTTTTCATTTTGGTCCTTAGTCTTGGATTTATGTAAATTAACCTTTACTTGACCATTACACTTTCAATTCTCTTTAATTTCATTTGCCTAGTTTGGCGCCTTTTACAAAGTGGTATTTGGCCATGAATTTCTTCAATTTAGCCCTTAATTGGTCTCAAAACTTTGATTTTCTTGCAATTTAACCCCTGATTTCAATCAATTGACTTGGTAAAAATTAAATTTGGTCTCCTAAAATTTCGATCTTCTCAATTAAGCATAAATTGGGCTCCCAAACTTATTTTTTCACCAATTAAACCCCAATAAAATTAATTTGACTAATTAAAGTATAATTAAGTCCTTGCACGTAATTAAATTCTTCAATTGGACCCAAATTAATTCTTAAACATAATTAAACTTTAATTTGGCCCATGATTAAATCAAATTGGCCTATTAAAAATCTAATTATGTCTCTAGGCTTAATGTTTATGTAGATTCGTCCAATAATTAGGTAATTTGACCTTGTATCTACTTTGTCTCTCTAGTTTTAGGTAAAATTGGGCACAATTAGGCTCTCATTTCGTAATAGCTTAGTGTTCAATATACACAATAATAAATCTTTTGTAATACTCAAAACAAACATTTCGTAATAGTTTAACATTTAGTATAACACAATAGTAGACACTTTGTATTACTTATCCAACCATTCATGACAGTTAAATAGATTCTTTGTAATACTCATACAAAAATTTGTAACAATTTAGCACTATGTATAGCACAATAATAGATCCTTCGCAATACTCATATAAACATTTGTGATAAATAACCTTCAGCATAATACAATGATATATCCTTCGTAATACTCACACAACCATTTGTAACAATTAAGATTTAGTATAATACAATGGTAGATCCTTTGTAATACTCATACAACCATTCGTGACAGTTAACATTCAGTATAATACAATGATAGATCCTTTGTAATACTCATACAACCATTCGTGACAATTAACATTCAGTATAATACAACGGTAGATCCTTTATCATTTGTAATACTCATACAACCATTCGTGACACATAACATTCAGTATAATACAACGGTAGATCCTTTATAATACTCATACAACTATTCATGACAATTAACATTCAATATAATATAATGGTAGATCATTTGTAATACTCATACAACTATTTATGTTCGTTTAGCATTTCATATAGCACAACAATAGATCCTTCGTGATAAATTCACTTTAGAAACTAATGTTACTTTAGAAGGGGGTGGAAATCATTTACCTGTTCCTCCCACGGGTGTACTCTCCCGGTCAAAGGTTCAATTCTAGTCGCACCACCTTATATATCAAATGATCATAAATCAGCATATTTGCATTCGACAAACACATAACTCATCGCCATACTTATTTCAAAATGCATATGTTCACATTCTAGTGTTCCACATATTATACAATTATACAATGAAATTGTTACAAGCATTAAGTCATTTATGATGTGAAATTCATCAGCGGCTAAGCTACTGTTGCCATAAAAATTTATTAGCAAAAACTGGGTCGCTGGTGATATATACAATTCGTCAATGAGATTTAATTCGCTAGTGTCACAGGATTCGATAGCGAAACTGATTCATTGGTGGCATGAAATTCGGTAGTGAAAATGATTCATTGGTGACATATAATTTGTCAGCAAAAATTGATTCTGATGCGAACCCTAGCGGAATTTAATGGTATTCGCGACCCCAAGATCAATCTAACCCAAGTTTGTTGAGATTTGAATGAGCTTATCATAATGAAAGACTTGCTCCAAGGCAACAAGACTATAGACCAACTCGATCACAACGCTTACACCTGGAGACGAGCAAAAGAAGTATAAATTCCCAACAAAAAATGGTCAATTCTTTGAAGAGTTGAAAGTTCAATCAAGAACCAAGATTGAGCAACCAAAAGTCAGCTACAATGCTAAAAATATTATAAAAAAGTCTACCCTAAAAATATTCCTAAAGAGTATTTAAACTCTAAGCCAAAACCTTAGTTTTGCTAATGGATCTCACATAAACCCAATTTAAATAATAATCAACCCAAGCTAAAACTAGCCCAAACTAATTAAAATAAACAAAATAAACTAGTCTAAAACCCAAACAAGTTGTCTCCTCTCAAAATAAATAAAGTTTGATAGCCCAACTAATTAAATAAGACAAGTTCGTTGTTTCCGTATTCTGTCTGGCAGCAGTAAGGCCCAACTTAAAATGAATGGTTCTCTCTCGTCTTAATGAATTAGAAGGCGTGCCATATACCGTTGTAAAGGTATGGAAGTCTAGTTTCCAGCCCAACTAGAATCACATCAAAATTCGATCTGTAGCTCCAGTTATGACCAAAAGAGTAATGAAAGGTCAAACTGTCCGAATCTAGTCTTCTTCTCCCAATCTTTGTGTAATGGTCTTGGTTCCACCAACAAGCCCCTTTTGAATATGACTCAGATTAATCAAGGCTTGCTCTTTATTATTACAAATCTTTTTGAAGTCCACCTTAGCCCATGTATCTTTAAGAAGTCCATTGAAAGCTTCTTTGAACTTCTTAGCCCTAAGCCTAGTAACTGGACCAACTGGAACCTTCAATGGATCCTTTGATGGTTGGATCGCATCAGATTCACTGGTTATACAGAATTCAGCAACGAAACTGATTGGATGGTGACATACATATTTCGCAACAAAACTAATTCCCTGTTGACATATAGTTCAACAACGAAAACTGATTCGCTGGCTACATACAGAATTCAACAACAAAACTGATTCATTGGTGACATACAGTTCGTTAATTAAACTGATTCACTGGTTACATAGATTTCGGTAGCAAAACTAATTCGCTGGTGAAATACAGAATTCGGCAATGAAAACTAATTTGTTGATGACATGGAACTCAACAATGAAAACTAATTTGTTGTTGCAATAGGATTCGACAGCGAAAACTAATTTGCTGCGGACATAGAATTCACCAACGAAGACTGGTTTGTTGCTGAAGCCACAATTCACTGGCGAAGACTGGTTTGCTACGGACACCACATGTCGGTAGGGAAAACTGTTTTGTTGCCGACACCACAATTTAACAGCGAAAACTGATTCGTTGCTGACAACAGAATTCGACAGTGAAAACTAATTTGTTGCCGACACCACAATTCAGCAACGAAAACTGATGCATTATTGACAACACCATTCGGCAGCAAAAACTAATTTGCTGCTGACACCACAATTCAGCAGCGGAAACTGATTCGCTGTGGAAAACACAATTTGGCAGCAAAAACTGATTCGCTGCTGACAACACCATTCAACATCAAAACTAATTCATTACTGACACCACAATTTGGTCTCAGGATCCATCAGAATCATACAATTTTAAGCATGAACTTCTACATTCATTTCGGTTGCAGCATCCATTTTGTTCTTAGCATCCAACAAAATCATACAATTTTAGCATGAACATCTACATGCATTTCGGTTCAAGCATACAATTTGTTCTTGAAATCGAGTAGAATCATACAATTTTTAAGCATGAACATCTTCATGCATTTTGGTTCCAGCATGCAATTTGACCAGCACTTTATATATGGCCGACCCTTTACCAAGTTTTGTCCATTCAATCTATTCATTTTTATGTGTTAACTGTTCTGGAAATTTGGCTCCCATTCATCCCTATTTTATTATCCTTTTAGTTAGGTTAGGTTTCCTTCACAGCTGGTCTAGAAGTCCTAGGTCAATTTTTTAAGGTCTTCTTCCTCTTTTTCGGTTCTAAGGTCCAAATAATAGGAGGAGAAAAGATTTGGTTCATACCTACTGTTTTTAGTAGTTTTAGGAAGGGATTTAACAAGTTTTTCTCCTCCCACTACCCATGGTTTTCTACTTCTTCTTCCTTTCTGGTTTCGGTTTTTCCTTCATTCCTTCTCTAGTTATACCAGCTAGCCTATTACACACCCTCTCTTATCATGGTTTTAGCCATTTTTTGGTACTCTTTAACTCTCATTTCCTCTCCTTTCCTCTCTAAGGTTCAAAAGAGATGCATGTCGCAGGGTTGGTATTTCAAACAAGTATAGTATAAACTCTTTTTATTACTCAACTGGAAACCACACACAAAGGAGGTTCCAATCGGATTATAAATTGTTAACATGATTACATTAGTTATCTTATTTGAATAATGCTAACACTTGTAAATGTTGTCAGGCATTCATGATTATAAGTTATGTTAACAACAAATCAAGTTCCTTTCATAGCACAGGTGTCGGTTATACCATATAGTTGGGCTATGAAAGTGCTAAGTATTTGTTGTACCAAGGGTTATACAACATATATCTAGATTAACCATTTAACAAGCAAAGTATTAAAAGTGAACAAGATAACAAATATAAAACATGTTAGTATCAAACATTAAGGTCCATGTTAAGTTTATATTATACTTATTCTTACACCATTAGTGTAACCTTTTCATCTTGACATGATAAACTTAGCTAAACATAATGAAAGAGAGAAACATAAATAAACAAGGAAAGGAAATGAAAAGCATAAGTAAGAGATTAATATATGCAAAACTTAAGCATTACAAAATATAAAGAGAGAGCAAGAACATGATCTTGATCTGAAAACCAAGATGCCTAAATACATGGCAAATGCCTCCTTTTATAGGCCAAAATTGAGAACTATTGATTTGTTGACTAATTGTTGAGTGGGTGGCCACATCTTGACTTGGTGACAATCCTTATCTTCTTGTCTGCCAAAAACGTCATTGATAACGTCATAATTTGAACAGACTTGAATCATGAAAGTTCTAGGAAATTGTCTCAGCTTTCCAGGAAAAAAAGTTGAGGTCATTTGGACTTCTAGAACCAAGATATGGGCTAAACACTTAATAGTGTTTGGATTGCAGGATATATTCAGACTTCTCTGTTGTTGCTACAATTTGGACTTGAAAACGACCTTATTAAATCTTAGACTCACTTGAAAGTTTTAGGTGTAACGACCCAGCTTTCTAAGCCCCAAACAATAGTAATTTTTTTTTATATATGTATATTCAATACACATGGTGCCGGTAATCAAAGAACTTGAATCCTCACATCATCAAAATACAATCCATACAATCAACAGTTCTTTCAAAAGCAAATCTTACACAAACACATAATATTAAGGTTGCATGATTTGA